>ENA-OPCM01000508-OPCM01000508.1-human-gut-metagenome-genome-assembly--contig:-NODE-508-length-28936-cov-5.297981_pt1 | contig 28936 bp, 29 predicted proteins | sample MGYA00241252_ERZ501484 | MGnify/ENA primary metagenome ERZ501484 (study PRJEB25962, sample SAMEA2042583) | human gut metagenome | biome: human gut; feature: human-associated habitat; material: faeces...
GATAGAAAGCTGCCGGTTAAAAAATAACCATACCATACGGTATGGTTATTTTTTTATGTGATGAAAATACTATCCGGCCAGACCTTGCCCTGGGACACATGGCAGGCAAAACCGGAAGTTGCATGCCTGTGTACTGGAAAACTGTCTGTTTTAAAATAAGCATTATATATGATTCTTGAAATGACATAGTTTGCAAATACTAAAAAGCTTATTCAAAGTACCAATATTTTAGATTATTATGAAAAATTACAAAAATGTAAAAATGATACATTAAGTTTACAAAAATAAATATCTTTTACTAAAAATATAAAGTTTTTATTGACAATCGAAATGCCGGATAGTAAGCTATAAAAGCACTTTGTTCTTTATAAATGAACTTTATTATGTGGGGGAAGATATTATGATGAAGATGAGTAATTTTAGATGGAAAGTTGCCTGGTTGATTTTTATCGTCAGTTTTGTTTCATATATGGATAGAGTAAATCTGTCTGTTGCTACTCCTGTTATTATGAAAGAATATGGTTTTGATAAAATAGATATGGGACTTATTCAATCATTTTTCTTTGCCGGTTATGCTTTGATGCAGGTTCCAGGTGGTATGATGGCTGAAAAGTTTGGACACCGGATTACAGGAAGTCTGGCTGTAATTTGGTGGTCTGTATTTACTGCTTTGACTGCTGTGGCAAAGGGAAAATTTTCTTTTGCTGCAGTAAGATTTTTGTTCGGTATGGGTGAAGGGCCTATTTATCCTGCTTTTGCGATTGCTATTTTCAGATGGTTTAATAAAAAGGAAAAAGGCAACGCCAGCTCATTTTTGTTGAACGGTTCTTTTTTGGGGCCAGTAATAGGGCCGGCTTTGACTGTTGTATTGATGTCTACAGTTGGCTGGAAAATGGTTTTTTTGATTTTTGGCATTGTGGGGATCTTAATGGCTTGGGTATGGCATAAATATGTTCCTGAAAATCCTGCAGAAAGCCCCTATGTTAATGAAGCTGAATTAGCTCATATTAACGAAGGACGTACTGATGTTCCAATTGTAAAAAAAGCTGCTCCGTGGGGTAAATTATTTACTTCTGTACAGTTTTGGGCTATTGGTGTGCAGTATTTCATCACCGATTATATTATGTTCGTATTTTTGGCATGGCTGCCGCTTTATTTAATGGAGGCACACGGTTTCTCACTTGCAAAAATGGGCATATGGGCAGCAATGCCGTGGCTGACTTTGATTATCATTACCTTCAGCAGCGGTTATTTCTGTGATAAAGCTATTGCCAAAGGTGCTTCACAATATTGGATACGTACTTTATGTGGTTCTGCTGGAATTATAATTTGTTCCCTGGCTTTGTATATTGCTACAAGAACCGCTGATCCTATGCAAAACGTAATGTGGCTATCTTTATCACTGGGGTCGCTGGGATTGACTTTCAATGCCTCCTGGGCCTGTGCGATCAATTTAGGGGGAGAGTTTGCCGGTTCTATTTCCGGGTGGATGAACTTCTGGGGAAATATTGGTGGCGTCATAGCTCCAACTTTAACTGCCTGGATCGCGACCAGCTACGGTTGGGATGCTGCACTGATCGCAACAGCATTATCGGGTGTTGTTGGCGTATTGGCGTGGTTCTTAGTCCGTCCTGATAAAGTTATTGTATAATTAATTCTACTGTAAAGTACTTGCAAAGATGAGTAAACTTTGCTATAATGCCTAAGTAATCAAATAACAGACAGTTCGTGACCATCCTGTCTCAAAATAAAACTACGGGTGTTCTGCTTAAAGCAGAACTGTTTTAACATGGATGGGACGAAAATTTTGATTTTCGTCCTTTTTTATGTAGTTCCGTTCTTGGTCACAGCAAGAAAGGAGCATAGTAATATGAAAAATCTCACTAAAACGCAAAAATTGACTATTTCCGCCTTGTGTATGGCTTTATATCTGGTTGTTATGATGTGTACGCAAAGCTTTGCCTTCGGACAGTACCAGATACGCATTGCGACGGCTTTATATGGTTTGAGCGCTATCTTTCCTTTCCTGATAATTCCATTTGGTTTGGTAAATGTATTGGCAAATACTCTGATGGGTGGTTTGGGACCTTTGGATATGTTAGGCGGCGGTTTGGTTGGTATTATGACAAGTCTGACAATAGTTTATGCTAAACGCCATGATTTAGGTAATTGGGCTGTGATGCTGGCAATTACTTTAGTACCGGGGTTAGGAGTGCCGGTCTGGCTTTCTGTATTGCTGGATCTGCCTTACTGGCTGTTGGCGTCTACTGTTTTAGTAGGCCAGTTTATCTCCGGTGTCGTGGGTATGGTATTGGTGACAGCTTTAGAACGCTGTGAAATATTTAATTTTGCTTCAGCAAAAAAATAAGGAGGATTTATGACTTCTGGAAGAGACCAAAAAGAATTGACAGGCGTGAGCCTTTTAGGCAATAAAACTAAGTATCCTACGGACTATGCTCCTGAAGTACTGGAAGCTTTTATTAATAAACATCCCAGCAATGATTATTTTGTAAAATTTAACTGCCCGGAATTTACAAGCCTGTGCCCGATGACAGGACAGCCGGATTTTGCTGCGATCTATATTTCCTATGTGCCTGATCAGAAACTTGTAGAAAGTAAATCGTTAAAGCTGTATTTATTCAGCTTTCGCAATCATGGCGATTTTCACGAAGATTGCGTAAATATTATTATGAAAGACCTGATCAAGCTGATGGAACCGAAATATATAGAAGTTTGGGGTAAATTTACTCCGCGCGGAGGTTTGGCGATCGACCCATATGCCAACTATGGCAAACCGGGCACAGAGTGGGAAGCAGCTGCTAAAAAACGTTTGATGATGCATGATATGTATCCTGAAAATGTAAGTTATCGTTAGTAAGATTTTACTTTAAAGCCGAGGACTGTTCTTCGGCTTTTTATTTTTTGTTTGAAATTTAATAAATAAATTATGATTTGTTGCTGTTTTTAACACAACACCACTTTTTTTCTTTTATACCTTGTGCTACAATAGACTAAATGAAGATTTCTGAAAATTTATTTTTAGAGCTAGTGGGACTAAAAATGGACCACGAGGGACAAAATACGCTGGGAGATCACTATGGACAGTATTATTAATTTACAGAAAAAAATCGTTCCCGAGCTTACAAATCTTTTAGTTCAGAGATACCAGATATTAAGGCAGGTGAGCCATGAGTATCCTATCGGACGCAGGGCTTTGGCTGCCAGGCTGGGGTTGAGTGAAAGAGTATTGCGGGCACAGGTCGATTTTTTGAAAAACGGTGGTTTACTGGCATTTTCTTCTGCCGGAATGTCGGTGACTGAAGAGGGCGCGGATATTCTGAAAGAGCTTGCTGATTATGTCCGTAAATTGCAGGATCTGAACTCTTTGGAACAGTTTTTATGTGAACGCCTGGATATTGGGCGTGTAGTCATCATTCCAGGAGACTCTGACCAGGAAGAGGTGGTCAAACGTGAAATCGGCCGTGCTGCGGCGAGAATTCTTGGAAATCTGCTGAATGACGGCAAAGAACATATCGTTGCCGTAAGCGGTGGTACAACTATGGCTGCCCTGGCTGCTAATGTAAGCGGCAATGAGCCTAAAACAGTTGTAGTACCAGCCCGCGGCGGTTTGGGTGATAATGTTGAATTACAGGCTAATACTATAGCCACAGTCCTGGCTCAGCGGCTGGGAGCATCTTACAGGCAGCTGTATGTCCCGGACAGCGTCAGTGAAGAGATACTGAATAGTATTTTAGCAGAGGATATTGGGGTCAAATCTGTGGTTGATATTATCAAACAGGCCGATATCCTGGTGCATGGTGTAGGACAGGCTTCAGTAATGGCACGGCACCGCAGGCTGCCGCCGGAATTCATAAAAAAACTGCTGGATGACGGCGCCGTAGGCGAAGCGTTCGGGCAGTACTGCGCTTTAGATGGCAGACAGATCTATATGACAAACAACGCCGGACTGATGCTGCAGGATCTGCCAAAGATCGGAACTGTTATCGGCGTAGCCGGAGGACGGTCTAAAGCAGCAGCTATCTTGTCAGTAATCAGGGCGTCGCGTCAGGATATACTGATAACTGATGAAGCAGCAGCTCACGACATAGTGAGAATGTTGGAAAATGATTAAGGTTACAAGGCACATTAGTGCAAACATATAATTTGCTCAAAGCATAAAAGGAGGATTTTTATCATGACAAAAATTGGTATTAATGGTTTTGGCCGTATCGGCCGCGAGGTTTTCCGTGTTGCTTTTACTAATCCGGAGGTAGAAGTAGTTGCCGTTAACGACTTGACTGATGCTGCAACTTTGGCTCATCTTTTGAAATATGACTCTGTACATGGCACTTTCCCGCATGAAGTTTCTGTTGACGGTGATAATATCGTTGTTGACGGTAAAAAAATCAAAGTTATCGCTCAAACAGATCCTGCTAAGCTGCCTTGGGGTGAATTGGGAGTTGAGATCGTAGTTGAATCTACTGGACGCTTTACTGAAGGTGAAAAAGCAAAAGCGCACTTGACTGCCGGCGCTAAAAAAGTAATTATTTCCGCACCTGCTAAAGGCGAGGATATCACTATCGTTATGGGTGTTAATGAGAAAAAATACAACGCTGCGGAGCATCATATCATTTCAAATGCTTCCTGCACTACTAACTGCCTGGCTCCGTTTACCAAAGTGCTTTTGGAAAACTTTGGTATTGAAAGCGGTTTGATGACTACTGTCCATTCCTATACAAATGATCAGAAAATCCTTGATTTACCGCATAAGGATCTGCGTCGTGCCCGTGCTGCGGCGATGTCCATTATTCCTACTACTACCGGAGCTGCGAAAGCAGTTTCTCTGGTGCTTCCTGAAGTCAAAGGCAAATTGAATGGCTTTGCTATGCGTGTGCCGACACCAAATGTTTCCATTACTGATTTGACTGTTGTTTTGGAAAAAGATACTACTGTTGAAGAAATAAATGCCGCTTTGAAAAAAGCAGCTGAGGGTGAATTAAAAGGCATTATGGGTTATAATGAGCTGCCTTTGGTTTCCAGAGATTACAATGGCTGTCCGTTGAGTTCTATCGTTGATGGTTTGTCTACGATGATGGTCGGCAAAAGAATGGCGAAAGTTGTCAGCTGGTATGATAACGAATGGGGTTATTCCAATCGTGTGGTAGATCTTGCTGCCTACATTGCTAAACAAGGCCTGTAATTAAAGGAGTATATCATTCTAATGGATAAAAAAAACCTGTGTGATTTAGACGTTGCCGGTCAAAAAGTTCTGGTACGTGTCGACTATAATGTGCCGATGGACGAAACCGGTAAGATTACCGATGATACCAGAATTTGTGCTTCGTTAGAAACTATCAAATATTTACTGGAGCATAAAGCTGCGGTCATTTTGATGGCGCATTTAGGCCGTCCTAAAGGACAAGTTAATATCAAATACAGTCTGGCGCCTGTTGCCAAGCATTTGGCAAAGCTGCTGAATATGCCTGTTGCTTTTGCAGGTGACTGCATCGGTGAAGAAGCTGAAAAAGCAGTACAGAAGCTTAAACCCGGTAAGATTTTGATGCTGGAAAACCTGCGCTTCCATAAAGAAGAAGAAAAAAATGATATGGATTTTGCCGAAAAACTGGCATCTTTAGCAGATCTGTATGTTAATGACGGCTTTGGCGTTTCTCATAGAGCCCATGCTTCGGTGGAAGGGGTTACGCATTTTCTGCCTTCAGCAGCAGGCTTTTTACTGGAAAAAGAAATTCGCTTTGTCGGACAGGCTGTGGAAAATCCACTGCATCCCTTTGTTGCTATCATTGGCGGTGCCAAGGTTTCCGACAAGATCGGCGTGATCGAAAATCTTTTGGAAAAAGTCGATACCCTGCTGATCGGCGGCGGTATGGCCAATACTTTTTTAGCTGCTCAAGGGCATAAAATGGGCAAATCTTTAGTTGAAGATGATAAGATCGCTTTAGCAAAAGAACTGCTGGCTAAGGCCAAAGCACGTAAAGTAAAATTGCTGCTGCCGGTAGATCTGGTAATGGCAGAGACGTTTGCTGCCGATGCCAGCCATAAAGTTGAAAAAGTAGCTAAGCTGGATCAAAAATATATGGCTTTGGATATTGGCCCTGCGACCAGCACTTTGTATCAGGATGCGTTGCAGGATGCTAAAATGATCGTGTGGAACGGGCCCATGGGTGTTTTTGAAATGGATGCCTTCTGCAAAGGGACTGAAGCTGTCGCTCAGGCTGTTGCTAAAAGTAGAGCTATGAGCATTGTCGGCGGCGGTGATTCTGTGGCTGCCATTGAAAAGCTGGGGCTGGCTAAAAAAATTACGCATATCTCCACTGGCGGAGGCGCTTCGCTGGAATATCTGGAAGGCAAGGTCCTGCCAGGTGTTGCGGCTTTAGATGATGTACGCCGTAAAATTGTGGCCGGCAACTGGAAAATGCATAAAAATGTGGATGAAGCAGTTGAACTGGCTGAAGATATCGTCAGTGATACTAATGGGACACTGAACGAAGTAGTTGTTTTTCCGCCGTTTACAGCACTGGAAAGCGTTGCTGAAGCCATTGACGGTAAACATGTAGGCTACGGAGCTCAGGACCTGCATTGGGAAGATGAAGGCGCTTATACAGGTGCTGTTTCCGGTAAAATGATTGCTGATATCTGCGCTGAATATGTTTTGATCGGTCATTCTGAACGCCGCACCATGTTCGGTGATAATGAAGTGGCTGTTGCTAAAAAGATGCGAGCTGCATACAGAAATGGTTTGAAACCGATGTTATGCGTAGGTGAAAATGCCCAGGAGCGCGCAGAAGGAAAGACTTCACGTAAAATCAGCATGCAGCTGAAAAGTGCCTTAAAGGGCATTACTCCTGATGAAGCGGAAGTTTTGGTTGTTGCCTATGAACCATTGTGGGCTATTGGCAGCGGTCAGGCTGCAACTGCTAAAGATGCTCAGGAAGTATGCCTGCTGATCAGAAATAAGCTGGAAAAACTATTTTCTGCAGATATCGCGCGTAAGGTTCGTGTTTTATATGGCGGCAGCGTTAATGCTAAAAATGCCGCAGATTTTGCAATCAGCGGTATCGACGGAGTTCTTGTAGGTGGGGCGAGCCTGGATGCGCAAGCGTTTTCTGCTATCGCACGCAGTATATAAGGGGTGACGAAAATGGCAAAACAGCCGCTATTGCTGATGATTTTAGATGGCTGGGGTATTGCTCCGGCAGGGCAGTATAATGCAGCTGCTTTGGCAAAGACACCTAATTTGGATGCTTTGTTCGACAAATATCCGCATACGCGCTTATCCTGTTCTGGTGCAGCCGTAGGCCTGCCAGACGGGCAGATGGGTAATTCCGAAGTCGGTCACTTGAATATCGGGGCAGGACGTATTGTCTATCAGGAGCTGACAAGGATCACTAAAGCCATAAAAGACGGTGACTTTTTTGAAAACACTGTTTTGAGTAAAGCTATGCAGACCGTAAAAGCCAACGGCAGTGCGCTGCACCTGCTGGGTCTTGTTTCTGACGGTGGAGTGCACAGTCATATCAGTCATTTGTTTGCTCTATTAGAAATGGCTAAACGGCAGGGCCTGAACAAGGTTTATGTACATGCTTTTTTAGACGGACGCGATGTTGGACCGCAGACTGCCGATGTTTATCTGGCAGAACTTGACGCGGAGAAGAAGCGTATCGGCGTGGGTAAAATCGCTACAGTAGCAGGGCGTTATTACGCTATGGACCGCGATAAACGCTGGGAACGTGTGCAGAAAGCTTATGACGCTATGGTTTTGCATGACGGCACTGTTTGTACTGATGCGGTCAGCGGTGTGCGTGCTTCTTATGCGGGCGGGGTCACTGATGAATTTGTAGTTCCGTTCATAGCTGCACCTGAAGCAGATTCCTGCGTCAAAGCCGGTGACGGCATGATTTTTTTCAATTTCCGTCCCGACAGGGCAAGGCAGCTGACCAGAGCATTTGTAGATGAAGAATTTCCTTATTTTGCGCGTCCTCAGACAGCCCGTCCGGTAAATTTTGTTTGTATGACGCAGTATGACGAAACGATAAAAGCTCCCGTTGCCTTTGCTCCGGAAACGCTGGAAGATACGCTGGGCAAAGTACTGGCTGACCACAAGCTTCAGCAGCTGCGGATCGCCGAAACGGAAAAATATGCTCATGTGACCTTTTTCTTTAATGGCGGCGAGGAAGAACCGAATATCGGTGAAGACAGAGTTCTGATTCCGTCACCGAAAGTGGCTACCTATGATCTGCAGCCGGAAATGAGCGCCGAGCTTGTGACAGATAAGCTGGCAGAGCTTCTGGATACAGATAAGTACGACATGATAATATTGAATTTTGCCAATCCCGATATGGTAGGGCATACAGGCGTGCTGAATGCTGCTGTCAAGGCAATGGAAACTGTCGATGCCTGTGTAGGGCGTATTGTTGAAAAGGTATTGTCACTGCATGGAACAGCCTGTATTACGGCTGATCATGGCAATCTGGAAAAGATGCTTGACGAAACGACAGGACAGCCTTATACGGCTCACACAACGAATCAGGTTCCTTTTTTGGTAGTCAGTGATGAAAAACATACTTTACACGAAGGCATTTTGGCTGATATTGCGCCGACGCTGCTGGAACTGCTGAAAATCAAGCAGCCTGCTGCGATGACAGGGAAAAGTCTGTTAACAGATAAAAATAAATGATGAGGTGAAGTTAGAGTGGCAATGATTACTGAAGTATATGCAAGAGAAATTTTGGATTCCCGCGGCAATCCGACTATCGAAGTAGAGGTTTGCCTGGAAGACGGTTCCGTTGGACGCGCTGCTGTTCCTTCAGGAGCGTCTACCGGCGCGCATGAAGCGGTAGAGCTGCGTGATGGTGATAAAAACCGCTATCTGGGCAAAGGCGTGACTAAAGCAGTCGATAATGTCAACGACGTTATTGCTGAAGCTTTGATTGGACTGGAAGCAACCCGTCAGGTAGAAATCGACGAGATGCTGATCCGCTTGGATGGGACACCAAATAAAGGAAAATTAGGCGCCAACGCTATTTTAGGCGTCTCCATGGCTGTAGCCAAGGCTGCCGCTGCTTCTGTAGGGTTGCCGCTGTATCTGTATCTGGGCGGTGTTTCCGCACAGGAGCTGCCGGTACCGATGATGAATATTCTGAACGGCGGGCAGCATGCTGATAATAACGTCGATATTCAGGAATTTATGATCATGCCGGTCGGCGCTGCAAGCTTCAGCGAGGCTTTGCGCATGAACGCTGAAATCTATCATGGTTTAAAGGCCCTGCTGAACGCTAAAGGACTGGGAACAGGCCTGGGTGATGAAGGTGGTTTTGCGCCGAATCTGAAATCCAATGAAGAGGCGATCGAAGTCATCCTTGAAGCAGTGAAAAAAGCAGGCTATAAACCGGGCGAAGATATCATGATCGCTTTAGACGTTGCTGCCAGCGAATTTTATAAAGATGGAAAATATCAGATGGAAGGCGAAGGTTTGGTAAAAACCTCCAACCAAATGGTAGATTATCTGGCTGCTTTGTGCGAAAAATACCCGATCGTTTCAATCGAAGACGGTTTGGCGGAAGACGACTGGAAGGGCTGGAAAGCGCTTACGAAGAAATTAGGCACTAAAGTTCAGCTGGTTGGCGACGATCTGTTTGTTACCAATGAAGAACGTTTGCTTGAAGGTATCAAAAATGATACTGCTAACGCTATTTTGATCAAAGTCAATCAGATCGGTACTTTGACAGAGACCTTCAATGCTATTGAAACTGCTAAACGGGCAGGCTATACCTGTATTATTTCGCATCGCAGCGGTGAAACCGAAGATACTACATTGGCAGATATTGCCGTTGCTGTCAATGCCGGACAGATCAAAACAGGTGCTCCGGCACGTACTGACCGCGTGGCCAAATACAACCAGCTGCTCCGTATCGAGGAAGACCTCGGCGGCGCTGCCAAGTATAAAGGCAAAGCTGTATTTTACAACATTAATAAATAATCGGAGTAACGGTTATTTTGAAGCAGGGCAGATACCGGACGCGTATTTGCCCTGCTTTTTACTAAATTTTGTACAATTTTTTATATTTTACCGTTGTAAGCTGTATAACATTATGATAGAATAGTTAGGTACTAAGTAAAAGAGGAGGTAAGCTTTGTGATTGCAACTGTCTTAATGGTATTAGACGTAATCGTCTGTATCGCCTTGATAGCGTCTGTGTTAATGCAGTCCGGGAAGGGCTCAGGCTTGTCAGATGCGTTCGGCGGAGGCGGTGGTGGTGCCTTCTTCGGCAAGGGTAATGATGTTGATACTTTAATGGCTAAAGTTACGATTGGTTTGGGTACTGCTTTTGGTATCATCACGCTTGCTCTGGCAAAAATCAACGGTTAATTTGGTTAAAAAGAACGCTCTGCGTTCTTAATTTTTAAAAACTCAAAAGAAACAGAAAGGGGATCAATGTTTTGAGTACTTATTTAATTTTATCCATAGTCGTCGGTCTTGTTGCCCTCGGCGTGGCAGTAATGCTCAGTAACGCTATCAGCGCTGCTAATGCCGGTACTGCCCGTATGAAGGAGATCGCTGGCTATATCCATGAAGGTGCAATGGCATTTCTGTACAGAGAATACAAATATCTTGCTATCTTCATCGTTGTTGTTGCTGCAATTATTGCTACATTCTTATCCGTAAGCACTGCGCTCTGCTTTATCGGCGGTGCTGTATTCTCCATCTGCGCAGGTTATCTGGGCATGAACGTGGCTACTAAAGCTAACGTTCGTACAGCTGAAGCTGCCCGTCATGGCATGAGCGAAGCTCTGAAAATCGCTTTCTCCGGCGGCGCTGTAATGGGCCTGGGTGTTGTAGGCCTTGGCATTGCCGGCCTGTCTGTAGCTTATTTTGTTTTTGACCGTAACATTGATATTGTTACCGGTTTTGGTCTGGGCGCAAGCTCGATCGCATTGTTTGCCCGTGTTGGCGGCGGTATTTATACTAAAGCTGCTGACGTTGGTGCTGACCTTGTTGGTAAAGTTGAAGCCGGTATCCCGGAAGACGATCCGCGTAACCCTGCTACTATCGCTGATAACGTAGGCGATAACGTAGGCGACGTTGCCGGTATGGGTGCCGACTTGTTTGAATCCTATGTAGGCGCAATTATCTCCGCCTTGACTCTGGGTGCAGTTGCATATCCCGGCGGTGAAGGTGTCGAATTTGTTTTCATGCTGGCTGTTGCCGGTATCCTTGCTTCTATCATCGGTGTTATGTTTGCCCGTTCCAGCAAATCTCAAAACCCTCAGGCTGCACTGAACAGCGGTACTTACATCGGTGGTGCTATCGTTATCGCTGCTGCTGCTTATCTTTCCAACAGCCTGTTTGGTTCTCTGGATGCATTCTGGGCTATTGCAGCAGGTCTGCTTGTTGGTATGATCATTGGCAAGATCACCGAGATCTATACCTCTGCTGATTTCGGGAGTGTTAAGAAAATCGCTCAACAATCCGAAACCGGTCCGGCAACCACTATTATTGCCGGTTTGGCAGTTGGTATGTATTCTACTTTCTGGCCTATGCTTTTCATCTGCATCGGCGTAATCGTATCATTCTTTGTAATGGGCGGCGCTACTAACGGCGGCATGGGCCTGTTCGGTATCTCTCTGGCTGCTGTAGGTATGCTCTCCACCACCGGTTTGACCGTTGCTGTTGACGCTTATGGCCCGATCGCCGACAATGCCGGCGGTATTGCTGAAATGTCCGAGCTTCCTCCTGAAGTTCGTGAAATCACTGATAAACTTGACTCAGTTGGCAACACTACTGCTGCTATCGGCAAAGGCTTTGCTATCGGTTCTGCTGCACTTACTGCACTGGCTCTGTTCTCTGCTTATGCGCATACCGTTAACCTCACTACCATTGACTTGCTCAACCCTGTAACTTTGGTTGGCCTGTTCATCGGCGCAACTCTGCCGTTCGTTTTCGGAGCTATGACCATGGAATCTGTTGGTAAAGCCGCTTACGAAATGATCGAAGAAGTTCGTCGTCAATTCCGTGAGATCCCTGGTTTGCTGGAAGGCAAAGCTAAAGCTGACTATCGTAAATGCGTAGATATCTCTACTGCTGCTGCCTTGCACGAAATGATTCTGCCGGGCGTCTTGGCAATCGTTGCTCCGCTGCTGATCGGTTTCCTCTTTGGTACCGAAGCATTGGGTGGTATGATTGGTGGCTCTTTGGCAGCCGGCGTGCTGGTAGCTATTTTGATGGCTAACGCAGGCGGTGCCTGGGATAATGCTAAAAAATACATCGAATCCGGTGTTCATGGCGGTAAAGGCAGTGAAGCTCACAAAGCAGCTGTTACCGGCGACACCGTAGGCGATCCGTTCAAAGATACTTCCGGACCTGCAATGAACATCCTCATCAAATTGATGACTATTGTTTCCTTGGTATTTGCTCCGGTTCTGGCTGCTCATGGCGGCATTCTTCTGAACTTCTTTAAATAAGAATTGTAAGTTGTTTGTAAAATCCCACATCTTCGGATGTGGGATTTTTTTTCATATGGTATAATAATATAGTATAAGTAAGATTAGGAGCGTAATTACAGTGCAGTCATTCAGTGGTAATGAAGAATTTTTCTTTCAAGGCGGCAAACAGGGTGTAGTATTGGTTCACGGTTATACGGGAGCTCCGGGAGAGATGCGCCTGCTGGGAGAATATCTGTATCAGCAGGGGCTGACAGTACTGGGCGTGCGTTTAGCAGGGCATGGTACTACGCCGCAGGATCTGAACGAGACCAAATGGCAGGACTGGTATAAGGCTGTAAGCGATGGTGTGTATCGCCTGCAGGCTGGCTGCGATAGAGTTTCAATAGTGGGACTGTCCATGGGAGGACTGCTGACTATTAAAGCTGCGGCTGAATTGCCAGTAGCGAAAGCGGCTATCCTGGCAGCGCCGATTTACGTTTGTGACAGAAGGGCTCCTTATCTGCCGTTACTGCGTTTTTTTATCCGTTACCTGAAAAAACGTCAGCGCCAGTATCAGGTGCCGGCAAGCTACAGCGTTTGTTACCATATGATGCCGGTCAAGCCGCTGAGCAGCCTGTTTGAGCTGGTCGATTTGTGCAAAAAAAAGTATTTGCAGTCAATAAAAATACCCTGCCTGGTGATGCAGTCAAAAGTAGAGCATACGGTAAAACCTGCCAGCGCTCAATATATTTATGATCATCTGGGCACAGCTGATAAAAAACTTGTTTGGTATCATCATTCCGGACATATACTGACCCTTGATAATGAACGGGATGATGTTTTTCAAAAAATTTATGAATTTTTGATGGAGTAAGAAAATGCAGGAAAAAGAATATACCTGGTGCTTTGCCTGCGGCAAAGATAATCCTATCGGTTTAAAAATGGAATTTACAATGGATGCCGAGGAATGTGTGGCTTATTTTACACCCAGACAGGAGCATCAAAGCTATGACGGGAGAATGCATGGCGGTCTGATCAGCGTCTTACTGGATGAGATCATGGGCCATTACCTGTTCGTCACAGAAGGAAAACCTGCCTATACGGCAAAAATGGAACTGCGTTACCGGCAGCCCGTTATGATTGGTGAAACGGTAAAATGTGTAGGCCGGCGTTTGAAACAAAAAGGCCGTCTGGTAGAAATGCAGGGCCAAATAATTACGAAAGATGGCATCGTAGCTGCTGAAGCAGTGGCAAAAATGATGCTTGAGGAAAATAATGCAAGCGAAAAGCAGTAAAACAACAATATTAGATTTTATGCGGAGCAGCTCGTATGCACCGCAGACAGCAGAGGCACTGATCGAAACGATCCCCATTAGCGGAAATCTTGATCACTTCTGGAAAGACCTGCTGGAACTGGAAGAAAACGGCGAGATTATTAAAACCCGTTTCGGGACCTACGGCCTGCCTGAAAAAATGGGCTTGGTCGTTGGCAGATTCCAACTGACCAGCAAGGGATTTGGGTTCGTGATACCTGATAACAAAGGCGAACGTCCCGATGTATTCATTCCACCCCGAGCTTTAGGCGGTGCAATGAACAATGACCGTGTAATGGCACGTGTGGAAAGCTCCAGCGGCGGCAATAAGCCGGAGGGAGAGATAATTCGTATCATCACTCATGCGAATAATAAGATTGTCGGTATTTTTCATCAAAGCGGCGATTTTGGCTTTGTAACACCCGACGATAAACGTATCGGGCAGGATATTTATATTATGAAAAGACATTTCGGTGGGGCCAAGACCAACCAGAAGGTAGTGGCAGAAATCACCGAATGGCCGGTTGAACGGCGCAACGCCGAAGGCAAGATCATTGAGATTTTGGGCAACGTAGGCGATGTGGGGCTGGAGATCCTTTCGATCATTAAGCAGAATGATCTGCCGCTGGAATTTCCGCCGCAGGTCATCGAAGCCTCGAAACGTGTGCCTAAAAGCATCAAGCAAAGCGAATTGGAAGGCAGACGTGACTTGCGCGATCTGCCGATCGTGACTGTTGACGGTGACGATGCTAAAGATCTGGACGATGCTGTTTATGTGAAACAGCTTGGCAAAGATGAATTTTTATTGGGTGTACATATCGCCGATGTCAGCTATTATGTAAAAGAAAACGCTGTTTTGGATAAAGAAGCACGTGAGCGCGGCACCAGTGTCTATCTGGTAGACAGGGTGCTGCCGATGCTGCCCGAGCGTTTATCCAACGGTATTTGCAGTCTTAATGCAGGCGAAGACCGCTTAACGATGTCCTGTGAGATGCATATCGACCGTAAGGGCCGCATTTTAAGCTACGAGATATTCCCGTCGGTCATTCATGTCCGCCACCGTCTCAGCTACCGTATTGTGCGTGAGATACTGGTGAACGGTGACGAAGAACTGGCGCAGAAGTACGAAGATGTAGTACCGATGCTGAAAATGATGGAAGAGCTGTGCCTGGTGCTGCGCAAAAAGCGTACGACACGCGGCGCTATCGACTTTGATCTGCCGGAACAAAAGGTCATTCTGGACGAACAGGGCCGACCAGTGGAGATCGTGCAGCGGATCCGCAGCATAGCTGAATCTATTATCGAAGAATTTATGCTGGCAGCCAACGAAACTGTTGCGCGCCATATGTTTAACCAAAAGTGGCCGTTTATCTACCGTGTCCACGACTTGCCCAACGAAGAAAAAATGAAAGACCTGGCCAAGCTTCTGGCCAACTTTAACGTTAAGCTCAAGGTCAGCGAAGAAACGAAACCGGGCGAAGTGCAGAAAGCTTTGGCGGAAATGGCTGGCAAGCCTGAGGAACGGCTGGTATCGACAGTAGCTTTACGTTCGCTGAAACAGGCTGTTTATCAGACCGAGAATATTGGGCACTTTGGCTTGGCGGCAGAGTATTACACGCATTTCACATCGCCGATCAGGCGTTATCCTGACTTGATAGTGCACCGTCTGCTGCATGAATGGGTGAGCGACCCGGCAATGAATGACCAAAAAAGCGAAAAGCTGGAACTGAACCTTGACGCGATCGCCGAACATTCCTCGATCCGTGAACGTGCGGCTGCAGAAGCAGAACGTGCTACGGTCGATTTGAAAAAAGCAGAATATATGGCCGGCCATATCGGCGAAGAATTCGACGGAGTTATTTCCGGCGTCACTGCCTTCGGAATGTTTATCGAACTGGAGAACGGTGTTGAAGGGCTGGTACATATTTCCAGCCTGATGGACGATTATTATGAGTTCTATGAAGACAGATACGCCCTGCTGGGCTCGCATACACGGAAGGTCTACCGTTTGGGTGACCCGGTGCGGATCGAGGTCTTACAGGTCAATATTGCCGACAGGAACATCGACTTTATTATGGCCGGTGAGAACGATGCTGTGCGCGACAGGATCAAGGCCCAGCTTTTAGGGCAGCGCAGCCATGCTTCGGCACGCAGCGCGATAGAAAAAAGCGGCGGCAAAAAACAGGGTAAAAGCGGCAGTCGCAAAAAGCCGCTGGAGAAACGCGGCAAAGGCGGCGTTGGCGGAAATAAATATGTCAATCACGCGAAAAGCAAGAAAAAAGGCCGCAAGAAAAAATAACCACAACCAGGTGAACAATAATGGCAGAAAAGAAAATCAAAATCATCGCGGAAAACAGAAAAGCCAGACATGATTTTACGATCCATGAAACCTACGAAGCCGGTATTGAGCTGACAGGTACGGAAGTAAAATCACTGCGGGCAGGCAAAGCCAATATGAAAGACAGCTACGCCCAGATCACCAAAACGGCCGAGGTCTATGTTTATAACCTGCATATCAGTCCTTATGATCAGGGTAACCGTTTCAACCATGAGCCTTTGCGCAACCGCAGGCTGCTGCTGCACCGCGAGGAAATACGCCGCCTGATCGGCAAGGTCAAAGAAAAAGGCTACGCTTTGGTGCCTTTAAAAATGTATTTTACTCACGGGCTGGTAAAAATGGAGCTGGCGCTGGCGACTGGCAAAAAGCTGTATGATAAACGGCAGGACCTGGCTAATAAAGACGCCAGGCGGGAAATGGAACGCGCAATGAAAGAGCGTAACCGTTAAAAGTTGCATATTCTTCACAGGACGTCGCTTGCAAGTAGCAGGCGCCTGTGTTAGAATAATTAGAGCCTTACAGGGCTGAGAGTGGCTTCAGAAGCCATTTTCAGTCTTTTTTTTATTATATTTTCGCTTATTCTACATAAATATAATTAAAGGAAATTTTGGTAGTTTTATTTTGTTTTTGACCTTTATCGCTACCAAATCGCTACTAAAATTATGAGATATTTACAGCTTTTGGGGGCTTATAATTAAGATGTGTAGCTACACGGTATCAGAATTATAAATAAGATTAACTAATGCTGATACATAATAAGTATAAGTAAATTACTGTATAGTTCCTGTATGTTCAAGATTTTTTGTATAATTATAGTAAATTTTTGCGTACAAGGGCATGAATACTAAGGTTTCTAAACAAAAATTTCGTTTTAGGAATTTATATAATTTTTTTCGGCGTTCGTGTTATGAACCATGTTTTTTTGGTGTTCAATTCCTAATGAAACGCTAGACAATCAGTAATTATTATGGTAGAATATACCTGTATGAAATCATTGTTTTAGTTACTGAATTGAAGTTGCTTGTATGGGAGTGGAGTTGCTGCCAGTCCATACAGGCTACGCTAATAATCGACAGTTGATGTCGTAAATATAGATATAAATAAAAAAAGTGCGCTAGATATTTTATTATCTAACGCAGATTTTGTTTTAACAGCAGATACTTTGAATTTTCTTAAAGGGGTTGTGGAGCTTACCCTCTTTTAAGCGTTCTGCTAATCCGTATTTTGAATATAAATGTCTTGGTATTAAATACGGAGCTATACCACATTCTCGAAGTTGCTTTATACGAGTCTGATAGGTTTTATCAGTTGCGGTTGACATAAAATTATGATAGCCTTTTTCTAAACTTTGGCTATTCTGTACTAATTCCAAAAAATCAATAACTTTATTGGCGGCGGTACTCTCTTTTTTGAGGGTATCGTTTATTTTTTTCTCCGCATAATATTTATTGTACCAATCGCCGTGCGGTAGAAACTGATTAGCTGTTTTGGATAAGATATCAAGGGAAAATTCCTCGGTTAAGATTTCGTTGGGTGAATATTTTTCACGTAGTTTAGACATTTTATCTTTCTTATACTGAACTTCGAAGCGCAATATCCCTTTTGATGACGCATGTTCGGGAGCTGACTCCGTTTTACGGCTACAAACTTCTTTATGTTTGTCATAGGCGGTAATTGCTGTAGAACCATTACAGAGATATAAGCTATTATACTTCCATTCCGATTTAGCTTTTTTCGGACGCCTTAATTGCTTGCTGTGAACGGACTTATTCAGTAAGATAATGTATAACGGCACTAGATCCTCTAGACCATCATCTACCCTTATGTTTTCGCTGAAATCTACTCGGGTCAGGTATCCATGATATAAAGAATAGAGTTTTTTCAATTCCTGATATGTTTCGCAATGTTCGGCTAATCCATATTTGAAGTCATTTAAATATTCTGCCTCATCTTCTTCAAGTAATTTGCCGTTGCAGTAATAGCCGCTAATGTCAACGCCTTCATATTCTGGAAACGGGAACAGCTTCTTCATAAATATCTGATACTGCTGACACAGTTTATTTAGATTTTCCTTCGTGCCCTTGAATAAATCGATAGTTCTCGAGCTAGTGAGGAGATAGTTAAGGTCAATCTGGAAATTTATAAGAAAGCAGTCCTTTCCGTAAAATACTTTAAAGTTATGGACGGCACTTTCTTGCATTTTATGGCTGGTATGGCCTAATTGTTTTCGTAGGTTTGGGGATATGAACTGACTTTGTCTGTTTAATTCAGAATAATTGCGGGGACGGTTATATGTGAACTGTCGGGCTTCTTCTATGGTCACGCCTAATCTTGTCAATATATATTTAAAGACGGCTATACAGGTAAAGGAGTATTGTAATTCTACGGTGTGATACATCTTCTGTTGCTGAACTGGACTTTCCTTTCTTTATTATTTTTAGAGCTTGACGGTGACGGCTAAAAACATCCTTACAGCGAAATTTTATTTCCTCGATTTATTAATTTTATGCGAAAACCTGACAACAAATTCTGAGCTTCGCTCAGCGCCCTCTATCCGAGTATTCATGCGGGGTTTAACAATGAAACTAACTCGGATTTCGGCCGATTTTTTTCCATGTTTTCGCATAATATTAAGAGAGCTATTTTTTTAGTTGTTGTAAATTTAATTTTAAGATTGAAACATTTGTCTTTCTGAAAGAGAACCACTACAAAATAAAGTCGTTCAGGTTTGTAGTGCCGTCTTTTATTGAACTGATGATTTTTTCTCCAAACGTGGTATACAGCCAGTCCGTAAGCATAATAGATACGAACAGACTTTTTGGCACATACAGACACTTATAGTTGAAGTGAACTTCCTTTTTCGGGTCGCCAAAGATACAACCTTCTTCAATGGTAAAGGTTTTATGTCGAAGAAAGGCTCTGTGCAGGTCACGGACGTTAATAATTACTGTCGGGCCATCTTTAAGGTTGAAGGTGTAGTAATCAGCTCTATTAAGGCTTGGTATGAATTTAACAGTAAAATTTTTCGGGTCGTTTCGAAAAATGCAGGCATCTTCATTTATCATGTTATCCATAACATATTGAACTGGAATATAGATATGTGTGTCAGTAAAACGATGCTTGAACTGTATATTGACCGTTTCCCCATTGATGAGGTCAGCTTTACCGTCGATACCGTATACCATATCTACTAACCTTTCATCAGTTAATCTTACTGCTGATGAACCAATAAAGCGGTCGTGGAAGTCTGCACACTGTTTCGGCAGATACCGTTCGCTCTCGGACATGCGAATATCTTTATCAATAGCATTCATCTTCATATACCGACGTTTCAATAAGTGGATTGGCTTTTTTCGGCTTCCGTTCCAGAGGCGGCTCAAAGAAACCGACGTAGGATTTATATTTCTCGGGAAGCTTGTATGCTCTAATCAATTTATTAATGACGTTTTGGCGAACGAACTGAGTTCCGTTTTCGAATTTAAAGAATTTCTCAGGTGTTAGCCCCACCAACTCGGCGGCATCGTCTATTGATATCTGACGGTTTTGGCGAAACCGCTTAAATTGAGCTCCAACTTCTTTTTGGAACGGTGTGATTTTATAGGGACTACTCATTGTTTAGCATGCTCCTTGTTGCTTTTATTAAGTATTTCTTCCAGCATTTCATTTAAAAGATAATCAATTAAATCATCGGAGCTGGCTTCCGTTAGTTTGGAGTATGTGACCAGTGATAGAATCATTATTGAGTTGCGACTCCTTTACAGTTCTATAAGTTCCCTTGGGTCAAGGTTATAGAACCTGCATATTTTGCTGATTGTGTTGTAGCTTGGCTTATTAGCGCCGTTTTCCATAGCGTAGACCGTTGAACGGCTGACCTTGATTGCTCTGGCGAAGGCGGCTATGTTGAAATTATGTTCCTTGCGGAGATCGTAAAGCTTCTGTGATAATGGTTTTTGATTTTTCATTGAATATACCTCTCTATTATTTTTGATTTACATGTATACTATTACCGACATGTTCGATATTATTACACATAGCGATAAAAAAATTTTTATTTTTCACATTTTTTTTACAAAGCCACGTCTTTCAACAGTTCCGATACAGAAACATCATAGTAGCGACAGATTTTTTTCAGGGTATTTATTCGTGGCGAACATTTTCCGCCTTCTAAAAGATAAAGCATCTTAAAGCTAATGCCGTAGCTTTTGGCGGCGCTGGTAACGCTGAGATTATGCTTCTTCCGTAGTTGACTCAGTTTATCGGACAATCTTATGTTATTCATTAGTAAAAACTCCTTTCATATGCACGTTCAAAATTGTAATTACCTACAAATTCTTCGGTAATTTTAGTATAAAGAGCATTGTCAAATTATTATGAGGTAAAAATATAAATATTAATGATAGATTGGCCGCTATGAGTAGCGAGGAGAAGGAACAGCTTATAAAGAACAGCTCAATCAAGGACGGACAGCGTTCGCTTGATAAGATTAACGCCGATCTGAGGCTTTTAAAAAATAAAATGGATACAAGAGGTGCGGCATATGATTTAGACACTGTAAGCGGTCAAATCCGTCGAATGGAAACAAAGAAAACATTATTATGATGAGGTAGAAAAGTGAAAATACCAATAAATCTTGGAAAACAAGCTGAGTCTACTGCTGAAACCGTGGCTCGTATTCAAAAGTACGATACTGGAAGCTTTAGGTTGCGTGATACGGTATTAAAAGCCAGTGACGTAGACATGAAAGCGGCTAGAGAAGCATATGGAATAAAAACCAATCCCAAAGAAATAGCCGCTGATGTCGGTAAGTGGGGAACGGAATTAGCTACTAATCCTAAAAAGCTAATGAAATACGGAGTGATAGGAATTGGAGCGGATGTTGGTGGAGAATTAGTACTTAACCTTTGCGGTAGACGAGGACAGTTCACAAATGCTGAATTATACGGAGTGCACCAACAACACAAGAAAGAAGTTTACGAAGCCATTGATTATACAAGACAAATAAAGATAATTAACAGACAATATCCTGTGAAGGGTTTTCCTGAGGTTACTTATGGCGGCAGTGACCTTTATGGCGTAGGTATATACCATGATTGTATAGACGAAGTAAAATTGCGAAAAGAGTCATTAAAATAAAAAATAAAAATTTAGAAGGAATAAAATATGAACATAAAGAGATTAACCGAACCAATATTAAAAAGTAATGCAAAGATAGATGTAATGAAGTATGGGAATTACGCTCTTGACGGAGCTCTTGCGGGCGGCTTTATAACGTGGGCTTTCGGCGATAAACTGATGGGACGTAAAGCTGGACTGTATGCCCCGCAAGGACAGATTGGACTTAGGTCAAAATTTTAAAACTAATAAACTTAAAATGAAGAAACAGGAGATTTTATAATGAACATTCAACAATTAAGTAAGATGATGGCTTCAAGCAATTCAACAAGAACCAGAAAATATATTGGGAATGGTATTAAGTACGGTGTAGGCGGCGCTGTAAGTGGTGGCGCACTGATACTATCCTTAAATGCTTGTCGTGGTCAGCGTAGTAATAGCCAGCTATACAGCCCCGACTATTACGGAAACATGAGCTTAGACAAACTATATTAAAAAACAAAATAAAAAAGACCTGCACGTATTTATGCGTACAGATCCATAAATAAAAATAAGCTCTGACTTTGGTCAGGGCTTTTTTGCTAAAGATTGTGGCGCTAATTTTTGCTCAGAAGCATTATCTTTTAAAATTACATTTACTAAATTTTGAGCGTCCACCAGTTATTTCTACCTCTTTATCTATTTTAGAGTAAGTCTGCGTACATTTAGTCTCACTCTTTTTGAATCATTTATAATATTACTTTTGAAAAATTAATTAATCTATGTTTAATTGTATTTACAAAAAAAATGAAACGTACTATAATTTTTAAAATAAAGAAAATATAGAGAGGATCAATTTCGTGATTATAGGGATTATACTTATACTTCTTGTTATTTTTAGAGTCATGAAACTTTTTGTTCTTGCTAGTCAGCCAAAATGTGCTTCTGTTCTTTTTGTATATATTTCATGGATTAGTTTAGTTATTATTACAAAACCAGATGATAGACTTTTTTTAATATCACTTATATATTTTATATTTTTATGTTTATTTGTAGATAGAATTATTAAAACTCCTTTTACTTGGAAAGTCCCGGCTTGGCCTACTATTCTTATAGCTTTAGCTTTTGGAATGTTTGCTGGTTATAATAGTGGATATTTTATAACGTGCTTTACTATCTCTTTTATTTTTATAGCTTTATGTTATGTTTCTGAAGCTTTTCGAGTTCCAGGATATATATTTTTATCGGCCATCACGTTAGGATTTGCAGCCAGCAACATAATAGGCGGAGGCGGTTTACTAGATAGCGGAGGAAATATTACCGACGTCGCTGGCGCAGATACTTCTTTAAATACTGTTACCTCTACCCCAATAATAGAAAATCCAATTCCTGCACAAGAAGTTTACAATACAGAAACTGTTGGTGCCGATATAGCTTTTGATATAGCTGCCAATACCGATACAACAACTCCAGGAGAAACATATAACCCAAATCCAGATATCGTTACTGTAGATCCATACGAGAGAAAAGACGGAACTTTTGTAAAAGGTCACATCAAAACTGTACCTGATGGCTTTAAAGAAAATAATATAAGCTATAAAGGTTAAAATAAGTAATTGTATCTAAATATAATATAAAAAAAGAATCAGCTAAAAAAGCTGGTTCTTTTTTATATTAAACGGAGCTAGTACCTTTAATATTTTTACTATTTTAATATTTGAAACATAAAAAGTAAAAGAACCATCCACAGCGACAGCTGAAAGATGATTCCTTTACTTGTGTAAAAAATGAGTTATATATTTAAAAATAATAACCGTAAAAAATCAATATAGATTAAAAAATTTTGAGAGGTGGAATGTGGTTTAATGCCATAAAAGTCAGAATATTCTTTCTTTTTGCTAGATATTGAATAATAAATAAAAACAATTTATAATATATACCTGATACGAGATATAACTTATAGGATTTATAATTATCTTGTGTTTTAAAAAAATAGGAATGAAACCTTATAAGAAAATTTCAGGGAATTTGGTGAGAATCCAAAACTGTACCGCAACTGTATTGGGAGCAAGATTACCGTAGTCCTCTTGCAAAGGGGTAGTTTTGTTATGAACTAAGTCAGGGCACTGTTATTTTTTTCCGTAAACAAACTTGCGCTGTACAAGTTGGAAATATTTTTTTGATTTTTAAAGAAATATTCTATATTTGTACAGTTTTTTTATTTTAAGAACTGTACTTTATGTATAGTTCTTTTTTTATTAAAGAATATTAATTATATGGTTTTATTTCAAATTTCTAAGAGGTGGGATAGTTATGTTTATGTCAAAAAAGTTCCTTGTAGCATGTATTTTATCAACAACATCTTTATCCGTTTTGGGGGGACAAGCGTTTGCTGAAGAAGGGAGTAGCGGGGAATCTCTCAAAAATTATGTTCTTGATGAGTATGTTGTGACAGCAACTAAGACCGAAAACAAAATTTTTGATGCTAATGCTAATATTAGTGTAATCACAAAAGCTGACATTGAAAGAATGCATTATGAAAGTCTTGAAGATGTTTTACGAACAGTTACCAACGTACAATTTTTAAATTATGGTATGCCTGGATATAATATGAATAAAGTGCGTATAAATGGTTCTGATAATATACTTGTATTGATGGATGGTGTTCGTGTTTCTAATTCAGCTACAGGATTACAATATCCTTTTAGTTTAGTTGATAATATGGATAATATAGAACGTATTGAAATTTTAAAAGGATCTTCCGCTGTGTTATATGGTAGTGATGCTAAAGGTGGAGTCATAAATATTATTACAAAAAAACATACTACACCTAAAACGAAAATTTCTGCTTCTAGTGGTAATTTTGGAAAAGAAGAATATAAAATAAGTACCGAAGGAAAATTAGGTGATACCAGCTATCGTATTTATGGACAAAAACATTTATCAGGTAATTACGAAGACGGAGCAGGTACAGAGTGGAAAGCTCACGATAATGCTGAAAATACTGGTATTATGTTGAGACACGAATTTGAACCGGGAAGTAATATAACGTTAAATTATACACATGGAAATGATGAATTTGCATTCTTAGACCACCTATATAATCAAGACATTAATGGATATGCAAAATCAAAAAACTTACAGTTGGTTTATAATCAAAAAATATCTGATACTCTAACAAACACTTTAAGTTATAATAATTCAAGGTATGAACACGTAGGTATTCGTAATGACCCTAATTGGGGCGCTTCAAATTTTTGGAACAATCATTATAAAAGCCGAGTTATCAATGATACTTTAACTAAAACTTTTGGCGATAAGCATACTGTTATTTTAGGAATAGAACATTTTAAAGCGGAAAATCTTAATCCTAGTAAAAATTGGACTACACAAGAAGAATATTATCAATCTATGGAAAATACATCATATTTTTTGCAAGATGAATGGAATTTTGATCAACGTTGGAAACTAACTAGTGGTATTCGTTATGATAGTCCTTCAGGGGGGCTTGTAGAAATAGATTCTAATATTTCAAAAAGCTTTAATTTGGGTTATAAATTCAATCCTGAGACGAACGTTTATGTTGCATATAACGACTATTTTATTTTACCTTCAATGTATCAACTTTATGATACTCAATATGGTAATGCGAAGTTGTTACCGGAAAAAGGTAAAAACTATGAATTAGGGTTTAACCATATGTTAGACGATAAAACTATGTTGAACATTCATTATTTTAATCGTAATTCTAAACAAAATATCGGTTTTAGCACAGAAAGCAATACTTATATTAATGATACCGAAAAAGCTCACGGATTTGATGTACAAATTGATAAGCAGTTTGATGATACATGGAATGCATCTATTGGTTATTCTAGATTATCTTATGTCAACAAAAAGGGAACTACTGATTATGGATATCTTCCTAAAAACTTGGTCACATTAGGAGTTACTTATACTAAAGATAAATGGGATATTGGTATTGATGGTAAAGGATTTCTTGGTAGAGATGGTAACAATATAAAATCTCACGGTTGGCCCTCTGATAAATATTGGGTGTTTAACGTTTCTGCGAATTATAAAATGAATAAAAATCTAAAATTATTTGCTAAATGTAATAATATATTCAATCAAGAATATGCAGAACAAACCAATGCTATTTGGAGCGGTAAACCTGGTGACTGGTATGGAATGCCTGGACGTAATTTTATTCTTGGTGCTGAATTGACGTTCTAATAAATTTTAATAAATATCTATTTTGATTCATTGGTTTACTAAATAAAAAAGATGGTGGATATATAATTATCCATCATCTTTTTTTATTGAAAATCTATTAAAATAAAAAAACAAGGTATGAAAAAGCGATGAGAAATTTTCTGTAGGAAACTAAATTTTATAAAAATTCTTCGAGCTACCTATTATCTTTTAGTCTTTGTACTCATAGAATTAGTGCCCCGGGTACTTTGACTTTAGACTGTCGATTAATTTCGGCAGTCTTTTTTATTTTTACGGAAAAGAGGTGATAACCATGAGAAAGTTACTAGTTATGATTCTAACTGTAGCTGTCTTGGCATTATTAGGATGCAATACTGCCGAAGACAGCACAGTTAGCCAACGCAGTATCAACGCTGAATCACAATACGAAGCTAACAAGGCAGTATTGAAAGAAACAGCTGCTTGGTATCTGCGTAAACAAGCATAGCATTTAACAGATGTGATTTCAAGACCTGAGCAAGTCTTTAAACTGCTTCATTTTATTTTAAGGAGTGATTTTATATGTTATCCATGAATGAAGCTGTAAAAAATTTGATTGAAATGTTTGCGAATAAGTCGTTTCCTGAACAGATTGCGTTAACCATAATAAAGCGCAGAAGCGGTGAAGATGTAAGACCATGTGATAAATGGAGCATTGGTAATCAGTTGATAATGTTGTTTATAGGCGGAACTGATGATGCGAGGACATTAAAACAATGGAACGCAGTAGGACGTAAAGTTATGAAAGGGTCAAAAGCTTTTGGAATATATGCGCCGTTGGTAAAAAAGATCGTCGATGGCGAGGAAGAAGAACAGACCGTAATCGTGGGCTTTAAAGTTGTACCAGTATTTAAAGTTGAAGATACCGAAGGTGAGGAATTGGAAGCAATAAGTTATGAGCCAGAAATAAGGGAAATGCCGCCATTTATAGATGTTGCGGAAAAGTTAGATATAAAAGTAAAATGGAAGCCTTTAAGCTGCGCAGTGTATGGTTATTATAGTCCAAGAGATAACAGCATAACTTTAGGGAGTAAAGATTTCATCGTTTATTTCCATGAATTGGCTCATGCAGTAAATGCAACATACGCTGACTTAAGTAAGGATATAAAAAAAGCGGAAGTAGTAGCAGAATTAACAGCGGCCGTATTATGTGAAATGAACGGTATAAGCGGCTATGAAAGTCAAGCATATAAATATATACAACGTTTCTGCGCCGATATGGAAGATAAAGCTGTTCTTAAAAATATAATGCGGACATTGAATGAAGTAGAAAAAATCATCGGCATTATATTAGATGCTGGTACCTACGGCTCTGAGGGGAGAACGGTAAGCCTACGGCATGAACCATAATTTTAGGATAATGCGGCTACTACTGTCGATGTGCGATAACTACTGAGGGTTGGCGGCTCGTGTTCCCGATTACGTTGTCGCCGTCAAGTCCGCAAGGGACGTTGACTGCTCCAACTGCATCGGCACTCGCCGCCTTTTTAACTTACTTTTCTATTGAAAGGCTGAATATCTACGCCGAAGCGGCTTGATATGCGCCTATCGCTTTGAACTGAATAACTGCGGCCACGGGCCTTGTTATGCGTTCATACGCTCATTATATAACGCCTTCGCTAAAGACTTGGCGTTCTGTAAGTAGGCTTTCTCGCTACGCTCAAAAGCCTTTTTAAAGATCTGCGCCTTCCGCTGGATATGATACCATATCCGACTTACGCTGCATCAAGGGTGAAATGAACGGCTAATGCCGCCTTTGATTTCGCTGTCGGCTATGTTCCATACCAGCCAGGAAGGGCGCTTCCGATAAAACCAAATAATATTTACGTTAGGAGTTGATTTTTTTATGAAAGTTAATGAAATTATAGGAAGTCCAGCAGTTACCAGCGTATGCGAAGAAGTTTATGTTTACGCTGATCTATTGGGAAAGATTGTATTTTTAGGTGTCGAAGAGGATAAATTTACCGAAGTAACTGAATGCGATTGGGGTGACGCATTAGAGAGAACCAAAGAAAGAATGCTGGTTCATACGGTTCTTGGTTGGGACGTTGACGAAGTGCAGATAATTGTACCTCATGATTTTAATAATAAAGGCCTCTTTAACATAACTACGCCTTTAATATCTTTGGGGATTATGGTACACATCAACGAAGAAACGTTGTATTCAGATATCTTTGATTGATGACTGATTTTAATAGCTGGTACTGATGTGCCAGCTATTTTTTCAGAAAGGAGAAGTAGAAATGCAGGTTAATGAAGGTATGGGAACGGTTTATAGAAATAGTAGAAAAGAGGGTTATTGGGTCGCACAGATAAGCTATACCGACAATCTAGGGAAGCTGCACAGACCAAGAATAACTAACTGTAAAAGCGAAGCAGAAGCCAAGAGAAAGATAGTGGAGCTTTGGAAGAAGGCCGAAGCTGGTGGCTATTTAAGTAAAGTCGTCACTTTGGAAAATCTAATCGTAGCCGTTATTGAAGAAAAGAGAAGAACAGTTTGGTATAACGAGAGAATGCAGGAACCTACAGCTACTTATGATAAAGCACTGCGATTCTTAAAAAATTTTCGTGAATCTCATTATCCAATGATAGCCAAAGATAGTCAAAAAGTAATGTACAGTGACATTTATAAGTTCGTAGCTGATGAGATGATAAAAGGAGTAAGTAAAATTAATCTTAAGGAGAAGCTGAATTTGATAAAAGAAGCCTTTAATTACAGTATAAAAATAAATAATGGTCAGGGAAATAATCCCGCCGCTTTAGTAAAAGTACCAAAAAAATATGTTGGTGCTACAAAGCCTGTTATTAGTTACAGCGAAGATGAATTAAAAAGATTGATACCAATAGCCAAGAAAAGTTTTCGTTGGCATGTTTGGGCGCTGTTGCTGTATATGGGGTTGAGACCTGGCGAGGTCATGGCTCTGCGTTGGGAAGATATTGATTTTGAGAATGACGTGATAACAATAGACAAAGCTGTAGATTCTAGGAACAGGAAAATCAAAGAGACTAAGACTGGTTATAATCGTACATTGAAGATACTGGATGTGCTAAGACCTATATTAATTGAAGCAAAATTAAAGTATTCAGCAGAATATGCGTTTGTAGCATTTAATACTATAGATAAAGATAAACCAATTAATAAACAAGTACTGTACAAACAATGGAGAAGAATTTGTAAACGTGTTGGAGTGGATAAAACCGCCGTTTATGGTTTAAGACATACCTTTGCTACTCTTTCCGAAAAAAACGGCTTGAACAAAGAGTATATCGCCGCTTTCATGGGTCATAAGCATTTGACGACTACGGAAGGCTACATAGATGATTATAGGATTCGGATGGAACAGAAGAATATTTCGTTAGCTGCTTCGGAACTTAATTCTAAATCATTTATAAATATTATATAAAAAATTAAAACGCTACCATCATCGCTACCAAAATAAAATTTTGAATACAGAATAAAAAAAAGCTGTATGATAAACGGCAGGACCTGGCTAATAAA
>ENA-OPCM01000565-OPCM01000565.1-human-gut-metagenome-genome-assembly--contig:-NODE-565-length-27429-cov-2.993388_pt1 | contig 27429 bp, 15 predicted proteins | sample MGYA00241252_ERZ501484 | MGnify/ENA primary metagenome ERZ501484 (study PRJEB25962, sample SAMEA2042583) | human gut metagenome | biome: human gut; feature: human-associated habitat; material: faeces...
TTCAAAATCCGTGAAGGCTGACTCTGTATATTCAAGATCAGCCACTGGATATTTGGGAAAAGTGAAAGACCCTGAAACAGGAGCATTCGTGAAAGGAGACTTCCTGACACAATTCTATACTCTTGAAGGAACACAACTGCCTGCAGAAAAATCAATAGTAAGCAGACTCAAAGACGGCTCAATAATAGCAGACTCGTGCGTGATCTACCTATATTACGACAAGTATTATGGCGACTCTCTGTCTACCATGAAACTCAATATGCTAGAGTTGTCAAAGCCAATGGAGGAAAACAAGAAATATTATTCAGACTTCAACCCATTGAAGTCTGACGATAATTATTGTCGCACAGATGAGGGAAGAGTCAACGTCAACAAGACTTATACCTTATATGATTTGGCATCAGACACCGTACCAAAGAAAATCAAGATCAATCTGCCGAATTCAGAACTCGACGAAAATGGCAACTTGATAGAAGAAAAGGCTGCATACAAGGATAAGGAGAAAAAAGGATACTATAACTATGGTACTTATATAATGCAAAAATACTATAGTAATCCCAAGCTCTTCAAAGATTCATACAGCTTCATCCACAACATCTGTCCCGGTTTCTATTTCAAATCATCAGATGGACTTGGCTCAATGGCTTATATAAATATGAGCCAGATGCTTGTATATTATAAATACAAGTATGAGAAGACCACCAACGGTGAGAAAAAAGACACAACTGTAAATGTCGTGACTACATTCGCAGGTACAGAAGAAGTAATACAGTCGACACGTATTTCCAACGACAATGCCGCCATAGACAAGATGGTTGAGGAAGGAAACAAGAACGACATCACTTACATCAAGTCACCTGCGGGAATATTTACCGAACTGACAATTCCTGTGGACGAGATTCTAAACGGCCACGAGAACGACACAATCAATTCTGCGCGCATTTCCCTTACGAGGATAAACAACACGAAGCACGAGAAATACAATCTGGACATCCCCACCACCCTTCTCCTCATACCTAACGATATGCGCACAAGTTTCTTCGAAGAAGGAAAGATACCGGACAATGTACAGACATACACCGCCGTCTTCGCAACAAGCGACCAGTCGTCATTGGCTAAACAAAACTCATATACCTTCCACAATGTGGCAAACCTGATTGCTTACATGAACAGGAAACGCTCTGAAGGCATCAAGGAATATGAAGGAAAAGGAATGTCGAGCGCAGATGCCAAGACTATGTGGGAGAAAAAACACCCTACATGGAACAAGGTACTTGTCATACCTGTAGAAACGACTTATGTCACAACGGGACAAACGACGAAGCTCGTAAAAGTGACAAACGACATGAGCCTTACGGCATCGAAGTTTGTGAAAGGCTCTATGACAGGTGACGCCAATATTACAATAGACGTAGTATACAGTAAATTCCAGAAATAATATACATCAATACAAATGGCAGACAATTTCTTGGAACGACACATGCTTGATTATGAAAAGAAGAAAGCTAAATGGATAGCGCGGAAAAAGCATATCAAGCTGAAAGGTCACAACAGGATTGAAAAGCCTGAAGATGAAGCTTTGTAACACTCAAGAAGCGCCACGCATAAATACGTCGGCGCTTCTTTTAAATTATAATACAGTCAAGAACCAACTAAAAAAGGATAAGCAAACAAAGGTTCTACAGACAGTTATCATAAAGCAAACAAATTAGAATATAAGGTGAAAAGACTACGCCACATAACCACGACTATAATTTGGACCGTCATGTCCATTTACATAGCATTGTCAATACTGCTTCACATACCGTCAGTACAGGCATATACAGGAGCTTATGTGGCAAAAATCTTGAGAAAAACTTTTGGCACAGAAATAACCATAAGCAACATAAATTTAGGTTTCCTCAACAGGGTCATTATTGACGACTTCAACATGCTAGACAAAAGCAACAAAGACATGTTGCACGCCTCCCGCGTATCTATCAGTATAGACATTCTGGAACTAGCCAAAGGAAATATCTCTATCTCATCGGCTCAAATATTCGGATTGAGAGCAAAATTATACAAGAAAGACAAATATTCACAACCAAATTTCCAATTCGTAATTGATTCACTTTCTTCTGATAAAAAAGAGGAAAGCGAACTTGATTTGAGAATTAACTCTTTCATCATAAGAAACGGAGCGATACAATATGACCAATGGGATATGCCGAACACTTCGAATAAACTATCTCCCTACCATATCCATGTTTCCGACATCAGCTCACACATAATAATAAGACACATCACAAACGATATGGCCAACGCCATAGTCAAGAAGCTATCGTTCAAAGAGCAATCCGGCCTCAACATAGGCAAACTGACATTCAGTGCTCTTGTAACTCCCCAAAAGGCATCTGTCAAGAATTTCAGACTATGCCTGCCCCACAGTACAATTTATTCAGACTCCATTACCGCCACCTATAGAACAGATGGCGGTAGCATTGTCGGCAATACCATTAAAGGCAAAGGAAACATCATTGGAAACAATATAACGCTTTCCGACTTTGCCTTCATCGTGCCAGAGCTGAATGATCTTTCCAACAAGTTAAACTTAGTTGCAGATTTCTCTTACACCGGCGGCAAAGCAAAAGTCAGCAGACTGTCATTATATTCACAAGATACAGCATTCAAGTTTAATGCCAATGGCATGTTTACTCCTTTCGACGGCTGCAAGACATGGAAAGCAAAGATAAGCCAGCTGTCTGTAAACGAGAGTTATTTAGCATTGGTATTCAAAGCTGCAAGAACTGCCAGAATAGATATCCCCACCCCATTGACAAAACTTAAAGCAATTACCGCCGCTGCAACATGTGAAACTAACAATGACAACATCAGTGCATGCGGAAATGTAAACACGAATCTAGGAAATATTCAGTTTGCTATCCAGAAAAGGGCAACGAAACTCGCTGCTGAAATTTCAGCCGGCCGCATCAATCTGAATGAACTATTGGCAGACAATAAATTCGGGAATATAAGCGCAAATCTGCACGGCGAAGCCCGCATCCACAACAATAAAATAACTGATACCAAAGTCAGAGGTCGAATTTCAGACTTTGAATACAACAAATATACATACAAAGACATTGACATCGATGGTGCGTATAACGGCACAGACATAAACGGCAGACTTAATGTGAACGACGAGAACTGCCATTTGTCTCTCATCGGATCCATCAAGAACTTCATGAAGTCGCCCATTTCAGACATTTCAATGGATTTGAAGAATATTTATCCGCAACGCCTCAACATAACGAACAAATGGGGTGATGCAAGATTCTCTACACAGATCAACATCTGCGCCACAGGAAAGAGTCTGTATGATCTGACAGGAAAGCTGCAACTGAAAGAATTCAGCATGCAGTCACCTACAGAGAACTACTCACTCAACGAACTGACAGCGAATATCAACAAAGGAGACATCGACATCAAGTCTGATATCGGTGAAATTGAAATCAGAGGCAAATACCAATTCTCTACAATCGGACAGAGTATGCTTTCCATCATCAAGAAGCAACTGCCTACGGCTCCTGGCATCGAACGCAATAAAGTGTATTGTGCAGACAACAATTTCTCTCTCAAAGCAAACATATACGATACTAAATGGATCCACGCTATCTTAGGCATACCATACACATCGAACGAGCCGATTCATATCAAAGCAAACATCAACGACATGAAAAAAGAGATAAACGCTGATGTTACAATGCCTGGATTCACTTACGCAGGAGAATCTTTCAAGAACGCCAAGCTCAATGTAAAGACAGTCAACGACAGTCTGATTGCCGAATGCAACATAAAGAAAATTGAAGACAAGGGAAAGAGCATTCTTCTGAATGTCAAGGCAAGCGCTATAGACAATAAGTTAAACAGTCATATCGACATGGCCTACAACTCACCGCTGAACATACGAGGCACTATTGAAACAGAAACAAGCTTCTATAATGATGCAAATAATGAAAAATCGGCATATATAAACATCAAGCCCTCCACACTGTCTCTTAATGACACAATATGGCACATATCTCCTTCGAGCATCATATACAACAAGGACAAGATACAGGTAAACCACTTTGCCATAGGGCGTGACAGACAGTTCATAAAAATTTACGGAAAGGCGACAAGCAGTGCTGACGACTCTCTTAGAGTAGATCTGCAAAACGTTGACGTGAACTATATCCTGAACTTAATCAACTTCCATTCTGTAACCTTCGGCGGACAGGCTTCGGGAACTGCATATCTAAAGTCAATCATGCAAGATCCAGACGCCTGGGTGGACCTCACTGTCGATAACTTCAAGTTCCAGGACGGAAGGATGGGCAAGTTATTCGCCAACGTGAAATGGAACAAGCACGACAAGCAGATAGACATCGACGCCCATGCGGATGATGACAACAATGTCAAGACAATCATCAAAGGCTATGTCTCCCCAGAGAAGAATTATATAGATCTCGGCATTACCGCCCATAATACAAACATTGAGTTCTTGAAAAGCTTTTGCGGAAGTTTCATGAACAAAATCGACGCACATGCCAATGGTTTTGCACAGGTATTCGGAGATTTGAGCGAGGTAAACCTCCAAGGACTATTGGTTGCCGACGGCACTATCGGCATCAGTCCACTCAACACTGTATACAGACTGAAGAACGACACGATAAGAATGGTACCCGACGAAATCATATTCAAGGGTGACACCGTAACAGACCGACACGGCAATGTGGCAACGGTCACTGGAGCCTTGCATCACAAGCATCTGACGAGGCTGACATTCGACCTCGGCATACATGCAAACAAATTTCTGTGTTACGACTTCAACGACTACGGCAACAACTCATTCTATGGCACAGTATACGGCACCGGCGACTGCAATATCACCGGTCGCCCACACAGCATTGTATTCGATATTGACATGACACCAAACAAAGGTTCGTTCATAGAATACAATGCGGCTAGTCCTGACGCCATAACCGACAGTAATTTTCTCAGATGGGTCAGTCACGAAACGCCAAAAGTCGAGAACAATACAGAAGACTACTATTATCATGCAACAAAGAAAGATGAAGATGAGAAGGATCTGAACGACGCTTCCGACATGTTCATCAACTTCAACGTGACCGCTACCCCTGACTTCACCCTCCGTGTGTTGATGGACAAGGCTACCGGCGACAAGATATCCCTCAACGGGAACGGTGCTCTTAAAGCCACATATTTCAACAAAGGCAGCTTTGACATGTACGGCACATACGTCATCGACCATGGTTCTTACAACCTCACAATACAGAACATCATAAAGAAAGATTTCCGCTTCCAGCAAGGCAGCAACATCGTTTTCGGCGGCAACCCGTTCAACTCTCAGCTGAACCTCAAAGCCATATACCCCGTCAATGGTGTTTCACTCGCTGATTTGCGCATCGGAAACAGCTTTTCAAGCAACAACGTAAAGGTAGATTGCATCATGAATATCGGCGGAACGCCAGAGACCATAAAGGTAGACTTCGACTTTGACATGCCCACAGTAAACAATGATGCCAAGCAAATGGTGAGATCATTGATAAACAGCGAGGAGGAAATGAACCAGCAAGTGGTATATCTGCTTGCCATAGGACGATTCTACACAGACTCAAAAAACAACTCAAAACAGGAAGATGCACAGCAAAGCCAGACAAGTCTTGCTATGCAAAGTCTGCTCAGCGGAACGATAAGCCAACAGGTAAACAATATCCTGGGCACACTGATAAAGAACAACAACTGGAACTTCGGCACCAACATAAGTACTGGTACCGAAGGTTTCAACAATGCAGAATACGAAGGACTGCTTTCAGGAAGCCTGTTCAGCAACAGGCTCCTGATAAACGGACAGTTCGGGTATAGAGACAACCCCAACACCACGTCGTCGTTCATCGGTGATTTTGACGTTAAGTATCTGCTTACTCCCAACGGGAGCGTTGCCATTAAAGTATACAATCAGACCAATGACAGATACTTCACGAAATCATCACTCAACACCCAAGGACTTGGAATCATACTGAAGAAGGATTTCAAGACATGGTGGGATTTGTTCAAGACAAAGAAGAAGAAGATTGTCAAACGTTGACCTTCTTCTCAACGAAATATTTCGGGCGTTGTTTCACCTCAAGATACACTTTACCAATATATTCACCAGTAACGCCACATGCCAGAAGTATCGAACCGCCAATGAACCACATGCTCACGAGCAATGAAGTCCAACCCTCTATGGTATTACCCGTAAAATGTTCATACAATGCATATATGATGACACCTATGGCTACAAGAATGAATATTATACCCAAATATGAAATCAACCTCAATGGTTTCACTGAAAATGAAGTAATTCCCTCAATGGCAAAAGCCAGCATCTTGTTCAATGGATATTTAGACTCTCCAGCAAAACGCTCACTCCTGTTATAATACACACACGTAGAAGGATAACCGACAGATGCTGCAATACCCCTCAAGAACAGATTACTCTCCGGATATTTCATCATAGCCAGCATCGCTCTCCTGCTCATGAGCCTGAAGTCAGCATGGTTGTATATCACCTTGCCGCCGAGTGCATTCATAAGCTTATAGAAAGCCAAAGCCGTTGTACGCTTGAAGAAAGTATCCGTCTTGCGCTCCTTTCTGACTCCAAACACTATGTCATTCCCCTTATGATATTCATTCACCATTTCATAAATGGCATTAACATCGTCCTGCAGGTCGGCATCAATAGAAACAGAAGCATCAGAATGTTCTGAAGCCCATTTCAAACCTGCATGCAAGGCATACTGATGACCACGGTTGCCTGATAGTTTCAACCCGCCAACCATAGGAGAATCACCGGCAAAAGCCTCTATCATCTGCCATGTGCGGTCTTTGCTCCCATCATCCACAAACAACACCATTCCTTCTGAAATGCCTCCATCAGACTTCAGCTTGTCTAACACGCCAAGCAATCGCTGTTTCGTTTCATTCAGCACTTCTTCTTCATTATAACATGGTACAACTATTACAAGTTTCATATTCATACAGGTTAGCAATAAAACTTATTATCTAATACTAAATCACTTTTTCATAAAAGAATACAAAGTGAGGAATCTCTTGTCGTCACAACTTTTGTGATTGAAACGTTTGATTTTCTTCAACTTATAATCTGGAAATGAAGCCACAAATTCCTTATAGTCATCATCTCCCATTATCATATATCCCTTGTTTGGTCTGTTCTGGTCGAGAGGCACAATACGATCACCAAGATAAAAATTCACAGAGAACTGATGCATCCTACCTCTCTGGCCTACTCTGAAATCCTTTCTATAGTCCCAGATCTTCCCATCTGGCACAAGTTGTTGCATTTCCCTGGCCATATGATAATCAGACTTCACGTCATACACAGAAGGCAATATGAGTCCATCAATCATCATAAATACAACGCCGACAATTCCAGCTACAGAAACTCCCAATCCATCAACGGACATTTTTTTCCAATTAGACAAGAACAAATACGCTACACCCAATGCAAAGAGCAGGAATAGCACTATTTGCAGATACGGCAAATTCATGAAGTTATGGACATAAGCCAGATACTCGGCTGCATGTTTTCCACTGAAAGAAACTCCAGACAGGATCCCTGTCCTTACAAGCAGCACAAGCAGCGGCAATGAAACGGCAATGCCGACAAACGCCTTCGCATAGCCTACCACAATCCTTCGGTTTCTCTGCGAGATATAGTGTATGAATCTCGCTATATAATAAGCCATGAACGGATATATTGGCAACAGATATACGCTACGCTTGCTTTTAGGAATGCAAAAGAATACGAATATCACGACAATGCTCAAAAACGACAGCAGATCTTGGTCTGACATTCTGCCTAAACGGTGTGGCAAACTCACAAACCACGATTTGACTCCTGCCGAGCTTTTGGGCAGCGAAAGTTTCATTGTAAACAGGAATACCACAAACAGCAATGTATAAGGCAACAGTCCTGTTATCACGGAAGCGACATTATATATTGCCGGCGCCTCATGCGAAGAATACACCATCTTGCCAGTGAAACGCAAGACATTCTCCTCATACACAAGATACAAAAATGCGTCGCCACGCTCCTGGTAGGCAAGATAATACCATATAAAAGGCAATACGCAAGACGCTAAAGCTACAGACAGACACAAGAAAAACGTCTTGAAGAAATTTTCACCTCTCACAAGCATAAAAAGTCCCATAACTCCACACGGCAACAAAATACCGACAGGTCCCTTTGTCAATGCAGCAGCACTCATGGACAACACGACAAACAGAAGCAATACTGCATTTCTAGATTTATACCATCCATGGAAAAGGTAAATGGCTATTACTATCATAGCAGACAACAACATGTCTACACGGCATGCCATACCAGCACGATGCACCTCAAAGGTTGTAAACGTCACTAGTCCCGTGAGCAGACTCAATTCCACACTTACCTTGTTGCGGATCATAAACTTATACACCACGAGCACCATCAATATTGTGGCCAAAGCCGACGGCAATCGTGATGAGAATTCCGAAACATAACCAGCCACAAGCGAGCTCAACGCCACACACCAATGGAAGAACGGCGGTTTGTAAGCTATGTCTACACCATTGTTTATCGGACATATCCAGTCGCCAGACTGCAACATCGAAAGTGCCACAATTGCCTCACGAGGCTCTCCTTTAGTATTAAAGAGACCCATTCCCAAAAAGATCACGAGCGACAGACATCCTGCCAATGCCAGTATCCAGAAACAAGTTTTTGAATCGTTGAGTTTCAATTTCATTTTAACCATGTGATTATTCTTACAAACGAAAAAACAACCGTTTTCTTACATACAAAAAACAAATCATTTTCTTAATAATCTGCAAAATTAATCAAATAGTTTGTAGAAACTCTGTTTCAATGGATATTTATTGAAATTTTCAATTAATTTTGTAGGTAAATCCTAAACAACTATATTCATCTATGATCACACCAATTGTAATATTAGCTGTTTCCGCTATTTTTTTCGTCATCGGAAAAATCCGTTCAGACATTGTAGCATTATGCACTCTGCTGTCGCTTATACTTACCAACGTATTGACTCCTGCAGAAGCCCTATCCGGCTTCTCCAATCCTGTAATCATAATGATGATAGGTCTTTTCATAGTCGGTGGAGCCATCCTGCAGACAGGGTTGGCAAAGACGATAAGTGGTAAGATTCTCAAGACAGTAGGTACCAACGACACCGTTATACTAATAGTAGTGATGCTTGTAACGGCTGTCATCGGCGCTTTCGTAAGCAATACCGGCACCGTAGCCCTCATGCTACCCATCGTAGTAAGTATAGCTTCGAGGGCAAGGGTCAGTGCAAAGAAACTTCTCATGCCCCTTGCCTTCGCCAGCAGCATGGGTGGAATGCTTACGCTTATCGGTACGCCACCCAACCTTGTAATACAGGAAGCCTTGACAGAAGCCGGCGAAAAAGGACTTTCATTCTTCTCCTTCCTGCCGGTGGGCATTGTCTGCCTCACCGTCGGCACCATCACATTGATTCCACTATGCAAATGGTTTCTGTCGAAAAAAGACACATCATCAGAAGATAACGGAAAGAAACAGAAAAGCCTGACACAGCTGGTGGATGAATACAAACTGACAGAACAGCTGCAGATTCTTTATATACCACAAGATTCAAAGCTCGTGGGAATGACCATGTCAAAACTTGACCTGAACAACGTATACGGACTCACCATATTGGAAAGAAGGCAGGAAAGCAGCATCAACAACAAGTTCATCAAAAACATCAATCAGAATACGGTAAACGCTGACACCGTGTTCAATAGCAAAGATGTATTGTTCGTTTCAGGCGACTCTTCGATGGTGAAAAGGTTCGTAGAAGATTTCAATTTGTCCGTAATGAAGACAACGGACAAACGTCTCGACTTCTACGACATCGGAATAGCAGAACTCGTCATGCTGCCATCGGCCCGACTATTAGGCAGAAAGATACGCAACACCGCCTTCAGAGAGAAATACGACACCAACATCGTTGCAATCCGTAGACGCGGAGAATACATAACCGACAATCTGGCCGACCAGGAACTGAAGTCTGGCGACATTCTCCTCGTCCAAGGCACATGGACAAACATTGAGAAACTCGGACAATACGAAGAAGGTTGGGTAATATTGGGCCAGCCTCTCGAAGCTGCATCCCGCGTGGCATTGACACACAAATCACACATTGCCGCACTCATCATGCTCTGCATGGTAATAGCAATGGCAACAGACTTCATCCCCATTGCCCCTGTCACCGCCGTACTGCTCGCATCCGTAGCCATGATATTGTGCGGATGCTTCAGAAGCGTAGAAGACGCCTACAAGACTATCAACTGGGAAAGCGTAGTACTAATAGCAGCCATGATGCCCGTATCAATAGCATTGGAAAAGACGGGAGCTTCAACGCTCCTGTCCAACACGTTGGTAAACTCACTTGGATCAGCCGGCCCCACCGTACTCCTTGCAGGTATTTATCTGACGACATCTGTCCTCAGCCTATTTCTGAGCAACACCGCTACAGCTGTTCTCATGGCCCCCATAGCCATGCAAAGCGCTGCAGGACTGAACATCACACCTTACGCATTTCTCTTTGCCGTAACCTTAGGTGCAAGCATGTGTTTCGCATCCCCTTTCTCCACACCGCCAAACGCCCTTGTCATGCAGGCTGGAAGATACACATTCAGCGACTACCTGAAAGTTGGACTGCCGCTGCAATTAGTCATTGGAATTGCAATGGTAATAATATTACCATTTATATTCCCATACTAATACCACACAACAAAAAAAAACGATAAAATTGGCACGGACCAATAAGTTTATATAACTTTGCAATGAGGAAAGAAAAGAAACCATTTCAGCGCACAATATATAATTATGTGAAAATGAAAATCATAGACAATATCAAGAACAGATTCAACTTCTCACTGATGGGTACAATGTCATTAATAATATCAACGCTCATGCTTCTGACATCATTCGTGACGCACACAAGCAGCAACATTCCCTTGACTGCGAGCCTATTGTTGATGCTCGTCGGCATCACTTTTATCGTTTTGGGCATAAAAAGACAGACAAAATACTGATTTCACCGTCGAAAAAGGTTAAATAAACATAAATTACGTATCCGTTCCACTTTATCATAAAATATGAGAAAGGAATACTTATAAAAAAGTAGTACCTTTGCAGCCGATTTATAAATTCACATAAAGTCTAACTTTATTAATTACAAAACAAACATTATTTATTTTTATGGCAGATTTTAAGAACGTACAGCCGTTGGCAGACTTCAACTGGGACGAGTTTGAGAACGGAAGTAATGTAAATGTCAGCAAAGAAGATTTGCAGAAAGCTTATGACGAGACACTCAACAAGGTAAGCGAGCATCAGGTTGTTGACGGTACTGTAATCTCTATCGACAAGAAAGAGGTTATCGTAAACATTGGTTACAAGAGCGACGGTATCATCCCCGCAAGCGAATTCCGCTACAATCCAGATTTGAAGGTTGGCGACACAGTAGAGGTGTACGTTGAAAACCAGGAAGACAAGAAGGGTCAGCTGCTTCTTTCTCACAAGAAGGCTCGTCTCAGCAAGAGCTGGGAGCGTGTCAACGCTGCTTTGGACAACGAGGAAGTTATCCAGGGTTACATCAAGTGCCGCACTAAGGGCGGTATGATCGTTGACGTATTCGGTATCGAGGCATTCTTGCCAGGAAGCCAGATTGACGTTCATCCTATACGTGACTACGATGTATTCGTAGGCAAGACAATGGAGTTCAAGGTTGTCAAGATCAACCAGGAGTTCCGTAACGTTGTTGTTTCTCACAAGGCCCTCATCGAGGCTGAGTTGGAGGCACAGAAGAAAGAAATCATCAGCAAGCTTGAGAAGGGTCAGATCCTCGAGGGTACAGTCAAGAACATCACCTCTTACGGTGTATTCGTTGACCTCGGTGGTGTTGACGGACTCATCCACATCACAGACCTCTCTTGGGGCCGCGTAAGCGATCCACACGAGGTTGTTGCTCTCGACGAGAAGATCAATGTCGTTATCCTCGACTTCGATGACGAGAAGAAGCGCATCGCTCTGGGTCTGAAGCAGCTCACTCCTCACCCATGGGATGCACTCGATGCAAACCTGAAGGTTGGCGACCACGTTAAGGGCAAGGTTGTCGTAATCGCTGACTACGGTGCATTCGTAGAGATTGCTCCTGGCGTAGAGGGACTTATCCACGTTTCAGAGATGAGCTGGAGCCAGCACCTGCGTTCAGCACAGGAATTCCTCCACGTTGGCGACGAGGTAGAGGCAGTTATCCTGACTCTCGACCGCGAGGAGCGCAAGATGTCTCTCGGCATCAAGCAGCTTAAGGAAGACCCATGGGAGACAATCGAGGTTAAGTATCCTGTTGGAAGCAAGCACACTGCAAAGGTTCGCAACTTCACTAACTTCGGTATCTTCGTAGAGCTTGAGGAAGGCGTAGACGGTCTTATCCACATCTCTGACCTCTCTTGGACAAAGAAGGTTAAGCACCCATCAGAGTTCACACAGGTTGGTGCAGACATCGATGTTGTCGTTCTCGAAATAGATAAGGACAACCGTCGTCTGAGCCTCGGTCACAAGCAGCTTGAGGAGAATCCTTGGGACACATATGAGACAATCTACACTCCAGGTTCTGTACACATGGGCAAGATCACAGAAATGATGGACAAGGGTGCCGTAATCACTCTCAACGAGGGTGGTGAAGGTTTCGCTACTCCAAAGCACCTCGTTAAGGAAGATGGCTCACAGGCTCAGCTGGGCGAGGAGCTCGAGTTCAAGGTTATCGAGTTCGTTAAGGAAACAAAGCGTATCATCCTTTCTCACAGCCGCACATTCGAGGATGTGAAGGAAGAGCCAAAGAAGGCACCACGCAAGAAGACAGCCAAGAAGGAAGAGACAGCTACAATCAACAACGTTGCTGCATCTACAACTCTCGGTGACATCGACGCTCTTGCTGCATTGAAGGCTAAGATGGAAAAGGGTGAATAATAAAGACATCGTTTCTGATAATTTATCAGTAACATAATTCATTGAGGACGCATCATATTTTTGATGTGTCCTCTTTTTGTTTCTATCCTTATAAGATAATAATTCAGACTAAAACAAATATCTTACGAAATACATATTTAGATCTCACAAACTGTTTTTCTCAAAACAAAGTATCATAGTATCATTCTGTCCTCCAATTACACCCTAAGACCTTGTAAGCAAACGACTTAACTCAATGCTACTTTTCTGAATGTTTTACAGGAAAGTATCATTAAAGTATCATAGAAGTATCATCCCTTTAGCCCATCCTGATCTCCCCCCCCTAATGTGGGGAATGAAACCCACATTAGGGGGGACTGTTCCCCACGCCGTGGGGGAAAATCAAGGTCTATGGCTTAGACATCACAAGTCTATTTTCCAGTCTATGAATACAACTGAAATAACCTCTAAACAGTATTAGCATCGAGGATACGCTTACAATTGGATTACACACGAAACCAGGTGTGTTTATTTAAAAGCAGGGGTAAATTGATCAGACTTCAGCATAAAGAAATAGAGGGTGAATCAAATAAAAAAATGAAACACCCTCTTAAATCTAATTATTAACCACAACCGGACTGTCGACAACAAAATCATTAAAATGACCGGCTGTGGGAAACGATATTCCCTATTTGGGAAATAAAATCATCAATCAGTTATTCTTTCCAGCTGTACTGTGAAGTGACGCATCAGCGGAGCCTCCCATGTTATACGCACACCATGAGTGATCTGCTCCCTTCTGTCATAGACATTCTTCAGCGCAGCTGCAATTACTGCCATATGGTTGTCTGTATATACTCTGCGAGGAATAGCCAAGCGCAGGAGATCAAGTCCACCAAAACGGTTCTCTCTGGTCACAGGGTCACGGTCAGCAAGCAGATAACCGATCTCACATCCACGGATTCCTGCCTCGAGATAAAGCTCTATGGTAAGAGTCTGTGCCGGGAACTCCTCTTTTGGAACGTGTGTCAACACCTTTGGAGCATCAATGAAAAGAGCATGGCCTCCTGCAGGACGCTGGTAAGGAATATGATATTCGTCGAGCAGAGAAGCGAGATATTCCACTTGATGTATACGGGTCTGGAGGTTGTCGAACTCTGTATTCTCATCGAGACCGATGGCAAGAGCATTCATGTCGCGTCCGTTCATACCTCCATATGTAAGGTAGCCTTCAAACTGAACGCAATATCCCTTTGCACCCTCATACCAATCCTGGCGACGTGTAGCAATAAAACCACCCATATTCACGATACCGTCCTTCTTTGCACTCATAGTCATACCGTCAGCAAGGTCGAACATCTCACGTGTGATTTCCTTTATCGTCTTGTTCTCATAGCCCTTCTCACGTGTCTTGATGAAATATGCATTTTCTGCAAAACGAGCAGAGTCGAAAATGACAGGTTTGCCGAATTTATCTGCAACGGCTCTCACCTCTCTCAGGTTCTGCATTGATACAGGCTGTCCGCCCGCCGTATTGTTGGTGATGGTTACAATGATGAAAGGCACCTTGTCACCATATTTCTCCAACGCCGCCTCGAGTTTTTTAGGATCAACGTTTCCCTTGAAAGGCACTTCGAGCTGAGTGTCTTTCGCATCATCAACGGTGCAGTCAAGAGCCACAGCCTTACGTCCCTCAATATGTCCCTTGGTTGTATCAAAATGAGAATTTCCTGGCACGACATCGCCTTCCTTTACCAAGTATGAGAACAGCACATTCTCTGCAGCTCTACCCTGGTGTGTAGGTATAACATACTCAAAACCGGTGAGTCTCTGTATTGTATCTTTCAGCTTGAAGAAAGAAGTAGCTCCTGCATAACTCTCATCGCCAAGCATCACGCCAGCCCACTGACGGTCGCTCATAGCTCCGGTTCCAGAGTCGGTAAGCAGGTCAATGTAAACATTCTCAGCTTTCAGCTGGAACACATTGTAATGAGCTTCTTTTATCCACTGTTCGCGTTCTTCGCGAGTACTCCTACGAATAGGTTCTACCATCTTGATTTTCCAAGATTCTGCAAATGGTAAATTCATAATATTTATTTTAAATTGGTTAACCGCCCATATATGGACAGTGATATTAGATTTCGTTGCCAAATTTACGTAATAGTTTTGAACAGACAAAAGCCAACATGTCAAAACATTCTCATTTATCAAATTTTTAACAATTCATAATGTCACTATTATTTTATTGATACCCAATTATTATTATCTACATTGCAGAATCGCATACCTTTTAATGTATAGTAACAAATATTTCCTAAAATTTGAGTATTGTGACACTTTCAGAATCGCTTTACTTTTGCAAACGGAAAAGCAGTTTGCCGCTAAGAGAAATCGAATCGTCACGGTCGGCATAATAAATAGGTATAATATTTACATCATATAAAATGACAAAAGACATACTCCTTTTAGGACTCCTTTCATGCAGTTTTGCAACAAATGCCATTGCGCAAGATGAATGTTGCAAAGAAAAGAAATCGGACAAAACCGAATGTTCAGTACAAAAAACAAAGAAGCCATCAGCATTGTCACGATTCAGTATCGGCGGATATGGCGAGGCCGTGATGAGCAGGAATTTCTACAGTCAGCATTTCAACCGCTACCGCGACCCTGCCACATACAAGAATGACGACAGCCACGGACGCTTCGACCTGCCTCACGTCACTCTCAACCTCGGCTATGACTTCGGCCATGGATGGACCATGGGTACGGAGATAGAGTTTGAGCATGGCGGCACGGAAAATGCCGTGGAGATTGACGCTGACGAGAGTGGCGAATACGAGGCTGAGACTGAACGCGGCGGCGAGGTTGCCTTGGAGCAGTTTTGGATTAACAAGGCTTTCTGGGGAGGTAAGTTCAACATCAAGGCTGGTGAGATTATCATCCCTGTCGGAGAAATAAACGCCTACCACATGCCTAACGACTTCTTCTCCGTCTACCGTTCTGAAGGCGAGGCAAAGATGTTGCCTAACACATGGCACCAGGTCGGCATCTCTCTTTGGGGACGCATCAGCGACTGGCGCTACGAGGCTATCTTCACTTCCGGTCTCGATGCAGAGCGCTTCGGCCACAACTGCTACGTGCATTATGGAGCAACAAGTCCCTACGAGTATAAGTTGGGAAATGTATATGCCGGTGCGGCACGTATCGACAACTATTCCATCCCTGGCGTCCGTCTCAGTCTGAGCGGATACTATGGCTATACTTTCAAGAACACGGAGCGCAAGGCAAGTGCATCTTATGATAAGGTACACGGAGCCTTGGCAATCGGAAGTTTCGGACTTGAGATGAAGCGCTGGAACTGGATAGTACGTGGTAATGCCACCTATTCTCATCTCAGCGACGCTGCCAAGATGACCACTTTTATGAACGCTTTCCCTAAGCACACCCAGCAGGACGGTTCGCCTTCAAAGCACTCTCCTATCGCAAGCAACGCCTACTCTGTTGGTCTTGAGGCTGGCTACAACATCTTCTCGCAGATAGGAAGCCTGAGCGACAAGCAGAAGCTTTACCTCTTCGGCCGCTACGAGGACTACAACACCTATGCCGCCGGCAAACAGAAAGTGGCTTACAAATACGACCGTGTCAAGAGAATGGCTGTCGGCGTGAACTACTCCCCTATCAGCCAGATTACAATCAAGGGAGAATACAGCAACCGTTTCCTCAGCCACGGCTACAACAACGAGCCAAGCGTTTCATTGGGAATAACCTACGCTGGATGGTTTCTGAAATAATCGGATTCTGACAAATCTCAGAACACGGAAAATGAATTCTTTAGCAAAGAAGTAAACATTCCTGTTGCAGGAGTTTAGCTTTAAGCTGATAATCCTCAACAAATCAATCATTTACCATATTCCAACAAAGCAAGAGAACAAAAAGTTTAATAATAAACAAAAAAAGAAAATGAACAAAATCTTCAAGTATTCAATGATGTTTGCAGCAGCATTGGCTTTCACAATGGGCTTTACAAGCTGCAGCGATGATGACAACGACGAACATGTAGGAACATTCAACTCCAACGAGCTGAAGGAAGTCAACGCAGACTATGTTGACAACACGGTTGTTGCAACATACCGCAACCTTGCCGACTATAACAAGCAGCTCGTTGCCGACATCAACGCTATGTCTGACGATGCCGGCGTTGCAAAGGCTTGCGAGACATGGAAGCAGTCACGTAAATGGTGGGAGTTCTCCGAGGCTTTCCTCTTCGGAGCTGCCGGCGACTATGCGCTCGACCCACATACCGACACCTGGCCGTTTGACAAGAAGCAGTTTGAAAGCTACATGAAGCTGTACAAAGACCTGGAGCTGGGTGGTAAAGGAGAAGAAAACGAGTTGGCCACAGACAACATTAACGATGCCATTACTAACGGCCAGAACCTCACAGGCTTCCACGCTGTAGAATATCTTATCTTCCGCAACGGAGAGGCACGTCACTTTGCAGACATGACACACAACGAAATCTACTTTGCCAAGGCTGCTGCACAGGATCTCTACCTAAGCTCTCTGAAGCTCGTCTCTGCATGGGGCGGTAGCGTTTCTGCCGATGAGCAGGCTCTCCTCGACGAGGTTGAGTTCAAATCATCCATCAACTATGGCGAGAACTTCAAGAATGCAGGCAACGCCGGTTCAACCTACTCTACCGTTGTACTTGCATCCAAGGAAATAATCGCCGGTGCTAACGACATCATCGGTGAGGTGCGCGACTCTAAGATCGGTGCTCCTGCAACAGGTGAAGACGTTAACTACATCGAGTCTCCTCACGCCCACAACTCTATCCAGGACTTCTACGACAACATCATGTCTGTAAAACACGCCCTCTATGGCGGTTGCACAGTTGACGGAACAACTCCTGAGGCAAAGTCTCTCATCGGCATCTGCCTGAAGAACGACAAGACAAAGGCTGCCGCACAGAACGTTATGACTAACCTTGAGAATGCTCTCTCAAAGATCAGCAGCATGAAGAAGCCATTCGTTCTCTACTACACAGACCAGAGTGCCAAGGATGCAATGGAAGCTCTCGACGGACTTGAAGAGTCTCTGAATACCCTCAACGACCTGCTCGACTAAACGCAACAGAAAGAAGAAACAAAATAACCGTTGGTGGTTTCAATCAAAACGAAGCCACCAACTTTTTCACGATTTTCAATAAAACATTATGAAACACATCTATTTAATTCCAGCATTGTTCTCGGCATTGGCATTAACAGCCTGCACCGATGACGACAATCTCGATGTCCATCTGCCCGAGGCAGAGTATGGCTCACCCAATGAATGGTATTATTCCGGAGGAAAACTCGGTACGACAAGCATTCAGTCTGCATATGCCTATCGTCAGGCTACTCAGGCTGTTGATGATGCTGGTCTCTCATTGAACTTCCAGATTGGTGAGTCCCTCTTCGAGAAAGACTACAACACTTCAAACGACGCTTTCGCCGGACTCGGCCCTGTCTACGTGCGCCGCGGTTGTCTCTACTGCCATCCGAACTATGGTCACGGCAAACGTCAGACTGCCTACCGTGCTGACCAGGACGGCAACGGCTACCTGCTAGTAGTCTACGACAAGAAGACCGACGCCTACATCTACTCCGTGGCCGGAATGCCTCAGACAAAGGCCGTAAAACCATTCAAGCCACAAATCGACGAGAGCAAGATCAACATTGAATGGAAGAACTACACCGACGAATGGGGCAACAAGTTCCCTGACGGCGAGACCTACTCGCTCATCTATCCAGAGGTTACCATCCCTGCCGACGCCTACTACTCTCCTGTAACGGTGAAGCGCGACGGAAAGTATGTGGTTATCCCTGCCGACCAGGTGGCAAGTGAAATCGGCGTTCGTCTGGAGTCTACCATCGGAATCTACGGCACCGGACTTACCGACGCCATCCCTGACGACTCAATCACAGCAGAATGGAAGCGACAGAGCGAATACTTCAACTCTGTAGGCAAGACCAACGCTCTTAACCCTGCATACTGGAGCCAGGCTGACAACAAGTGGGTCAGCTACTATGTGAATAATGCCGGTGACAAGAAGCAGTATGTTCGTCGCTACACCTACGCTATGAGCCGTGGACCTATCCTCGACGCAGCCGGAGCAAACGCCATCTGGAACATCACAAATGTAACTCGTCCAGACCGCCGCTACCACTACTTGAGCCTCGACGGTACGATTTATGCCAAGAGTTCTATGGAAGACCCTGACGTTCAGGCTGGCTTCCCGGAATACATCAAGCAGATTGACCCGAACAACGCTCATCCTACATGGCACACAGCCGATGTGAAGCAGAATATCTACAACTATCTGATGGCTAAGGACCTCGACCCTGAGATGTCAAGCTCTCAGTACAAGAACTTCATGATATGGCATCGCGGACTTGCCGTTCCTGCTGCACGCAACACCACAACAAACCGTTTCAAGCAGGGAATGAAACTATTCAAGGAGATAGGATGTGCCAACTGCCACCGTCCATCATGGACCACTGGCGATGACAACATCCAAGACCCTAACGGTATATTCACAAACAGCGACATGCCACGCTATCCTCACCAGAAGATATGGCCTTACACCGACTTCGTACAGCACCGTCTCTTCATGGAGAACGACATCCGCACAGGCTGGTGCCGCACCACTCCTCTCTGGGGCCGCGGACTGTCTAAGCTCTGTACCGGTGCCGAAGACCGTCTCCACGACTGCCGCGCACGCAACACCATGGAGGCCATCATGTGGCACGGCAACGCCAAGAGCGATGCACGCTACGCTATAGAGAAATTCCGCAACCTGTCAAAAACAGAACGCGATGACATCATCTTCTTCATAGAGTCTATCTAACGGCATTATCACAGATAAATTAAAATGTTTCACAGATACGTGGAATGACTCTGACAACAGCCACACGCTACATACGATATATTTGATAACTGTATAGCGTGTGGCTTTTATCACCCATAGGCAAATACTGTAATAAAGAAACCAAATCTTTGGATTCACAAATAAATGAAACACTTAAAGAACTTCATCCTCATCGTGGCAATAGCAATAATCATTGTCCTCATTGCCGCAACGATGATAGAAAGAAATAATGGCACCCCGTACGTAAGACAGAACATATACACGACCTCATGGTTTGTTCTGCTATGGGCCGCCCTCGCCACCGCAAGCGCTTGTTATATCACGCTCTACAAGCTCTACAAGAACATAAACGTATTTATCATACACATATCATTTCTGGTGATTCTCCTTGGAGCCCTTGCTTCGTGGATAACGTCGGAGAGCGGGAATATCCATCTGCGCCATGGAGAATCGACAAGCATGATGAAAAACCAAGAGGGAGAGCCTGTGGACCTCGGATTCATAGTATCACTCAAGAATTTCAAGATTGTGTCTTATCCAGGAACAGACGCTCCGATGGACTACGTAACGGAACTTAGAGCCGGAAACGAAGACATCAAAGTTTCGATGAACAATATAGGCAGCTATAATGGCTACCGTTTCATACAGTCAAGCTACGACAGCGACATGCAGGGCACAACCCTGATCATATACAAAGACACATGGGGCATCTGCATCACATACTTTGGCTACGCCATGCTTTTCATCTCCATACTCACATCTATGTTCAGCAAAAGGACAAGAATACGCAGCCTCTACAAAAAAGCCACCTCTCCGCTAAGTGCCAGAATGCTGATTCTCGCATTGCTGCTTGCGGCTACATCGTTCACCACACATGCCAACGCACAGGAGAGAGTGAAGATAGACAACAGCATCGCCGACGATTTCGGCAAAATATGCGTAATCTACAACGACAGGATAACTCCCCTCAATACCGTTGCCACGAACTTTGTGACCAAACTGTGCGGCACATCCACATGGGATGGTCTGTCTGCCAATGAGGTCTTTGCAGGATGGATCTTCGACGTGCCGTATTGGGAAACGGTAAAAATGATAGAAATAAAGGAAAAGAAAGCACAAGAACTTCTTGGTATCAACGGCAAATGGGCATCTTTCACTGATTTCTGGGATATATACAACAACTACAAACTGGAAAAAACCTTGAAAGAAGCATACAAAAACGGCGACACGAAACTACAGAAACAGCTGCGCGACGCTGACGAGAAGTTCAACATCATAAGAATGCTCTATAACGGAGAAATGCTGAAGATGTTTCCATACGCTGACAAACAGGGGAACATCCAATGGTTTGCTCCCGGACAACCGCTTGGAAACGTGAAACTCGACGAGAAAGAACTTGTATTCATAAAGAAATCCATGGATTATCTTGCCGAAAGCATCATAACAGGTGACAATAGCCGTGCCAAAGAAATAACAAAGAAGATCTACAGTTATCAGCATGTTAGGGGAAAGGCTGTAGTGCCGTCAAAGTTCGCCATTTATACAGAAGTGGCATACAACAAGATAAACTCGCAGCATTTCCCTATAATGCTTTATCTCACCCTGTCTCTACTTCTGGCCATAGCCTCAACGATGAAAACCAAAGTCACAAAGGCAAAACCAATAATAGTCATTGACAATATCCTTGCCTGGGTAATGCTCATACACACCACCCTACTCCTTGGCATGCGCTGGTTTATTTCCTGCCATCTGCCTCTTTCCAACGGATATGAAACGATGCAGTTCTTGTCATGGGCAACTCTCATTCTCACCATTCTATTTAAGAAGCGTTTCTTGCCCATCAAACAGTTTGGTCCGCTGCTGTCTTCGTTTGCGCTTCTCGTTGCAATGATTACCGACGGCAATCCACAGGTGACACAGTTGATGCCAGTTTTACAATCGCCTCTGCTATCTGTTCATGTGATGGTGATAATGTTCTCCTATGCCTTGTTTGGACTCATGGCCCTTGTCGGAATTGAGGGATTGGCATATCATTTCAGAAGAGACAAAGAGCGTGAAGAGCAACTGGCTTCCATGTCGCTGTTTATGCTCTACCCCGCAGTTTCACTTCTTGCCATCGGTATCTTCATCGGTGCCATATGGGCAAACGTAAGTTGGGGAAGATATTGGAGCTGGGATTCCAAAGAAACATGGGCACTCATAACAATGCTCATATATGCCGTGCCGCTCCACAAAGAGATCAAATTCACACAGAATCCTCTTTACGTTCACGTATTTATGCTAGTTGCCTTTTTGAGCGTGCTCATGACGTATTTTGGAGTGAATTATTTCCTTGCCGGACTTCATTCTTACGCTTAGTTTTTACTATTGTCACTTATGTTATTACAACTTTTAGGAATAGATATTTAAACCTAACGATTGGTGACACAAATATATGAACAATGCGATTATCCTCGTCTTTTGTCAGACTGGGACAACCGCATTGTTTTTTTGATACGATATAAAACTAATGTTATAGTTTCACACTCTCTATTCTCAACCTTATCATTCCTGCAGGCACTCTCACCTCCACTTCTTCACCTGCCTTTTTGTTGAGCATAGCCTGTGCAATTGGAGATTTTATGGATATCTTGCCTGTCTTCATGTCGGCTTCGTGTGGACTGACAATGGTGTATTTCATCGTGTGCGAGTTGGCAAGATTAGTGATTTCCACTTCGCTGAGCAGCCCCACACAGTCGCTCTTCAGCAACGCTTTGTCTATCACCCTCGCATTCTCCAGCACCCGCTGCAGGAAACGGATTCTGCCCAACACCCTTCCCTGCTCTCGCTTTGCGGCATGATATTCAAAATTCTCACTCAAATCGCCCTTGTCGCGGGCTTCAGAAATGGCATCTCTCACTCTAGGAAGTTCTACACGTTCGAGATGCTGCAACTCAGAGGCTATTTTGTCAAAGCCTTCCTGTGACATATATTCCATATTGTATTATCTTTGTTTCTGTTCGTCAATTTTAATGTCCAATAAATTCATTACTACTGATTGTATACAATCAGAACATATGAGGTGGTCTTCCTCCTCCGAAACCTCCATATGGGGGCATTCCTGGCCGTCCGCCAAATCCGCCACGAGGTATGTCGGATGGGTGCTTAGGCCTTCCATCCTTGTTGAAGGCATCTCTGCCTCCGAAGAGGTTGAAGCGGTATACAACGTGTATCATGGCGTAGCTACTGATATTGTTGTAGTAAGTGTCGCTACGTTGCATGGCGTTCACCGTTCTTGAGAAGTTGCTCATGTTCTGCAGAATGTCGTAGAATTGTATTGACACGCTCAGTGCATTACCCTTCAGGAAGCTTTGGCTTACCTGTGCGTTCCACACCAGTTCATTGGTATTTGCTCCGGCATCGTATCCTCTTCTGGAGTTCTCGTGCAGGTCTGTAGTGATGCTCATGTTCCAGGGCAGATAGACATTGAGGTTTGCTCCATATGAGAACTGCCATGTGTCAAGATTGCTGCTCTGCTGCAACAGGTTGCGGGTGCGCATATAGTTGAGCGAACCATCGAGGCTTACGTCGAGCCAGTCTTTTCTGTAGCCGAAAGAAAGTTTCTCTGACAGGCTTGTGGTCCTCGTGGTGTTCTTCTGCGTGACATGTGTGTCTTGACTATAGAGATAACCCACATAGTTGTTGTAGTTGAACGTAGTAAACGTGTTCACGTTCCACACTCCCACAGTATCTATCGAAGTGTTGAGCATCAGGGCAGCCATTGTGTTCCAGTTGCCGTTGATGTTCTCCGGCCGCGTTGTCCTTCCACCTGTTGTTTCGTCGTATGTCACGGCATTGCTCACGGCATTTCTAGTATTGCTCCAGTTCACGAATGTCATCACCGCAGTCTGATGACCAGGTATGTAGGTGTTGTAGAAGAGTCTGAAGTTGTTGGTGAACGAAGGTTTCAGACCTGGATTACCCTTCTTAATGTTCAGTGGGTCACTGTCATCTGTTATGTCGAGCAGGTCTGCCATCTCCGGCTGCGCCGTGGTGCCTCGATAATTTATCTTGAGGGTACTTGTCTTTGAGAACTTATATTTGAACTCGAAAGTAGGCGACACGTTGACCACATTTCTCACAGTGTCGGTGCTCACGCCTCTATACTCCTGTATGAACTTTGATGTCTGTGGTTGTACCATTACACCGGCATTGAGGTTGTATTTCTTTTTCATCACCTTCACGCCCAACTGCATTTCGTGTATGTAATTCTTGTATTCAGAATAACGACTCTGCTCCTTGTCGTAATAGTCACCTAGATTTCCGCTCAGGAGCGATAGATAGTCTGTCCAGTTGCGATATGACGACATAACGTTGCCGAAAAAGTCTTGGTCCACTCTACTGAAATCGTATGTCGTTCGGTCGCTCTTTCTGAAATTGTATGTGAACTTATAACTAAGCTGTAAAAATACTCCTCGCCATAGCGGTTCGCTGTAAGTGAACTGCAGTTCCGTCTGCAAATTCTTGGTCGGAGTGACATTATATCTGTTTGTCTGGTAGGTGGAGTCTGCTCCATAAATGTCTTTTACCTGATACAGATGAACATTAGACAACGATAGATTGTTGCTCTTGCCATCGGCATAGCTCATGTCACCTCTAAGTGTGATGTTGCGTCCTTTGGTGCCGAGTTTTCTGTTGAGCTGAAGCATTGCCCCCGCCTTTTTCGACTCTGTGTATGAGACGCTGCGGTTCTGTCTGCTGTTCACTATTACTCCATGCTCAGCCATACTGTCGAGCGATGCCAGCGGATCGTCTCCATACGAATATGGGTTGTCCTGAAATGTTGCCGAAACGCCATTGGTCTGTGCGTCATTAGTGGAATATGAGAATGTTGGTCTGAACATGATGTTAGTCATGGAGTCTGGTGTCCATTCCATCTTGACTCTCGCATCATAACCATTGACACGCGTGAGGTTTGCAGTATTGCTGTTTGAGAACGCACCACTCTTGTTCACGAAGTTCTCCACCGCCTGTGTCTGCTGCAGGTCTCCGTTTGAGTGATTCCATCTGCCACCGGCATCGAGTTTCAGTTTGCCTTTATCCTCATAATTCATGTTGAAAGCAACCATTTTCTTGGAGTTTAACCCTTGCATCGGTGCTCTCCATCTGCCTCCACCTCCCGGGAATCCGGCATCATTTACATTGTTGGCGTTGCCGAATCCCATTATACGTACCTTCTCCTGGAATCCAGCCCCCATCAGTCTCTCGGCATACCTGCCGTGGTTGCCAATAGATAGATCTGCATTACCAAACACTCCCTTGTTCATGCCTTTCTTTATTCCAAAGTCAAGCACAGTCTCTTCCTCTCCGTCATCGATGCCTGTCACTTTGGCGAGATCGCTCTTCTCTTCATATGCCTTTACTTTTTCGATAATAGACGTTGGTATGTTTTTCATGGCGGTCTTGGTATCTCCGCTCATGAACTCCTTTCCGTCGAAAAGGATCTTCTTCACTTCCTTTCCGTTTATGGTGATTTTTCCATCGTCATCGACCTGTGCGCCAGGGAGTTTTCTCACAAGCTCTTCCACTACAGAGCCTTCAGGTGTGCGATATGCCGAAGCGTTATACACGAAGGTGTCTTCCTTAAGCGTCACCTTGGCTGCCTGTCCGAGGATTGTGGCTCCTTTCAGCATCACAGCGTCAGCTCCAAAACTGATTTTCCCCATGTCGACTTCTGGTTGGGTCTGACTGACAGCAAAAGATTTGCTTATAGTATTGTAGCCCACACTCGAGAAGCGCAGTATGTATTTGCCGGGACCTTCAATGGAAAGGCTGAAATTGCCGGCGTCATCAGTGAGAACTCCTTTTACGAATGTGCTGTCGCTCTTCAGTAACTGTACTGTAGCCATCAGCACTCCTTCCTTAGTGTCACGGTCTACAAGAGTACCCGCCACTTTCATCTCCTGTGCCATAACCATCGTTACGCTAAGAATGGCAAGGAGTAACATCTTGAATCTTTTCATATTTAATATTGTATATTACTTATTAATGAAGAACTCTGTGTAACTGATATACAACACTTCATTCATATGCGGCATAGGGCCAAACAAATGTCATGTGTTGACTCAAATTTAGTTATAGACGCACGAAGCAAGCAAATGTTTAACCCAAAGCTTGGCAAAATAACAAAGATTTTTTCATTTTCTCGACAGATTTTCATATTTTTGCAATTATTTACTGAACTTTCAGTGCAATGAGTGCCACCATATTCCAACGGCACGTACAAACATACATATTCTCAATACGGCAATAAAAGAAACCACAATGCAACAGGTCATTATAACCCACAAAATTGCTGATGAATTGACAAAGGCTCTTGTTTCAGGAAACTACGACAAGGTGTTCACATTTACCGACAAAAACACCCGCCTCCATTGTCTGCCAATCATCAACAGCTGCGAAGCAACACGCAACGCCTACCACATCACAATAGATGCCTCTGACACGAACAAGACTCTCGAATCAGCAGTACACGTGTGGAGGGAACTTAGCGACAACGGCTGCACACGACATTCGTGTATGGTGAATGTTGGCGGAGGCATGGTAACCGACCTGGGAGGCTTTGCTGCTTCATGTTTCAAGAGGGGCATCGACTTCATCAATGTCCCCACCACCCTGCTGGCAATGGTTGACGCCTCTGTAGGAGGAAAGACAGGAATAAACTTCAACGGACTAAAAAACGAGATTGGCGTGTTCAAGGATGCGAATACTGTTTTCATTGATACGATATTTCTTAAGACTCTCGACCATCAGAACATTCTGTCGGGATATGCCGAAATGCTGAAACACAGCTTGATAAGCGACGACAAAATCTGGGCGAGACACTTGCTTTTCGATTTTGACAAACTCGACCTGAATGAACTCTCGTTGATGATAGCCGACAGTATAGAACTGAAAAGACGCATAGTAACTGAAGACCCTCACGAAAATGGCATCCGCAAGGCATTGAATCTGGGGCACACCATTGGTCACGCCTTGGAATCATTGGCTATGCAGAAAGGCAAGACTCTACTGCATGGTTATGCCATAGCTTATGGACTTGTGGGGGAATTATTTCTTAGCTGCGCTCTGCTGAACTTCCCTACGGCGAAGATGAGACAGACGACAAGGTTTGTACTCGATAACTACGGACGCCCCGAATTCTCATGCAAAGACTACGACAAACTATTCTCGCTGATGCTCCACGACAAGAAGAACACAGGCGACATGATAAACTTCACGCTACTCTCCGATGTGGGTGAAGTGAGGATAAACCAAACGGCTTCTAAAGAACTTGTTTTCGAAGCTCTAGACTTTCTGAGGGAGAGCTGATACCTTTTAACCCCAATCGGTCATCAGGCCGTTCAATGTAGTATTTTAACGTGAGTTCGACGAAATATAAGTGTCTGAAAAT
>ENA-OPCM01000568-OPCM01000568.1-human-gut-metagenome-genome-assembly--contig:-NODE-568-length-27368-cov-2.858053_pt1 | contig 27368 bp, 36 predicted proteins | sample MGYA00241252_ERZ501484 | MGnify/ENA primary metagenome ERZ501484 (study PRJEB25962, sample SAMEA2042583) | human gut metagenome | biome: human gut; feature: human-associated habitat; material: faeces...
GAAAGAATTTCTGAATGAGAAGTGTACAAGTTGTAGTAGCATCACTGATAAAAAATGGGAAGAACTGGAGAGAAGCTATAAAGCATTTTTATATAAAAAAGGATTGGCGCTGTACGTTAGAAGAAATAGACCGGATAGGCGGAATGTTGAGCAACAAAGTAGCGCTCAGGTTTCTTTTCTGAAAATGTATTATGAGTATGTTGTGAAGTGTAAAACAGCAGATATTCCAGAAAATGAAAAAGATGTATGGGATATGAGAAAGTTGGATATTGTGCCAAGGAGTAATCCGATTCGTGGAAGATATAGATTAGATTTTCGTGAGATTAGGCAGAGAGAATTTAAAGAGATAATAAAGAAAATATTGTATAGCCACTGCCAGACAAAAGCAATGGGTAGTATAAAAGGTGAATTGCGTGGATTCCGTCGGTTTGCTAGTTTCATGTATGATCGATTCCCAGAAGTAAAGCACTTTACAGAAATTAGCAGGGATATGATAGAAGATTATCTGGTTTATATAAAAACGGATACCGGTCTTACATCAGTCAGTTACACGACAGAGCTGTCGGTTTTGGATAATCTGTTGGATGAAATAGGGCGTGAACTGGAAATAGAAAATATATGCAACCTTTTTCTGTCCAGTGATTGCAGAGCATATGATAACGCTTTACCAGAAGCGTATTCAGATGCAGAAATCAGGAGATTTAATTGTGCATTAACAAAATTAAAGCCCCAGTTAGGCAGATGTTTAATAATACATCAGATGCTCGGTACAAGAATAGAGGATACGTTGACTTTGCGAAGGGATTGCTTATCTGAGAAATCTGGACATTATTTTATAACTATTATCCAGCAGAAAACAAGGAAATACAAAAGACCAGTTAGCGATCAGCTGGCAGAATTGATTAGAAAAGCAATAGAAGTTTCAGAAAAGGAGCATCCAGATTCAGAATATATTTTTCTGCAAGATAATGGAAAATTGTATACAGATTCAATGCTGAAATATCATGTAAATATCATGATTTATGAAAATGATATCAGGGATGATAATGGAAATTATTTTGAGTTTCGTACACATCGTTTTAGACATACTTTTGGAGTAAAACTTACAGAAATGAAATTAGATGATGATAGCATTGCAAGGCTGTTGGGGCATAAGGATACACGAACCATACCACATTATCGGCGGTTAAGAAACGAAGCATTAGCGGAGGATACAAAGGCTGTACGAGATGAAATGAATGAATTATTAGCACAATACAGGAGGGAAAAGGAAAATGCAGAAACACGATAAAATGGTAGCACTGGCAAAAGAAAAAAGTGCGGAAATGACGGAAACAGCAATAACAGCTATTGAAACAATGTATAGAAAAAATATAAAAATTTCAGTTGCTGAACTTACAAAACTAACAGGACTTTCCAGAGGTTTTTTCTATAATAATCCGAATGTGAAACAGGTCATGATGGAATTGAAAGAAAAACAACAGGGAATGATATTGCGAAATCCTAAAAGTGATGCTATTGCAAAAGCACAGGAAGCACGGATTAAGAGTTTAGAACAGAAATTATCCGATAGTGTTCCGAAAAACGAATATGAAAGTCTTCAGAAAAAATATGAAGAATTACAGGTGAAATATAGTCAAATGAAAAAGGGAACACTGTTGAAGATGTACGACCAATTATAGGAAGAAAAGGAGAATATTTTATGCAGAACGAAATTTATGATGAGAAAAATGGACTTACTTATATGTTATGTGGTGATTATTATTTGCCAGAATTGGCACTTACAGATATCGAACCAACTTATGGGAAATATGGGATGCTTCGTAAAAGCTATTTACAGGAACACAGAAAGGCAAAATATCAAATATTGTTGTTACAAGGAAAACTTGTCGAGCATTTGAATCAGATTGATGCAGAAGCAAGGGATAGAGAAGAACAATTAGTAAAACAGATGATGGAGAAAGAAGGAATTACAGAGGAATTAAAAAGGCAAGACAACATGGAATGGACAAGGAGGATGAATACCCTTTGTCATGATGCAGAAGAGATGATTTTGACGGAAATGATATACACGAAAGGATAATGAACTGTATTGGATAGCAAGAATTTTGCAGCCCGGATAGCAAAAAAGTGGAAGTCCGGATAGCAAAAAAATGGAAGTCCGGATGGCAAGATTCTTGCTGTCCGGAAAGATAAAAAAGGGAGGGATTAAAAATGTTGGTTAAGTACATAATAAAAGTGTTTTTATATTTAATTCTTGCAGTAATGACATTGATTCACTGGTTATTAAAAATTCCGATGATATTGGGAAATATTTTGCTTTACTTTTTATCAATTATATTTATTCTGACAGGTGTTTTGAGTTATGGATTTGCATTGGAATCTGCAAGAGAATGTGGTCGAATGATAATAATTGGGATGGCATTTGGTGCAATACCAGACTTTGTCCCATTTTTGGGAAAAAGTTTAGAGACATTGGTTGCCAAACTGTTAAGTATGACAAATGAATGAGAAAGTCAATATGAAAGAGGGCTGTGAAAGGCTCTCTTTTCTTTTTGCAACTGTGGAATGGCAAGATAATAACGTTATATACAGTGTATATTAAGTACAGATATTGTATTTCTGCATGATGGGAACATAGGGAGTCCATATAAAGGCACTGAATACGGGTATGGACGGATCACTCAGTACCGGTCACGGGAACAGTCCGTCGGATATGCTGGTCCGGCTGGAGACAATGGTTCTGATGGGGCTTGAGATGCCATTGTCCGCGGTACGCAGACAGATTGCATCCGGAATCGATATACTGATCCATCTGGGGAGACTGCGGGATAAGAGCAGGCGTGTCCTGGAGATTCGTGAGGTCACCGGTTATGATTATGAATCTGGAGAAATAGTAACTTCGGTGCTGTATGAATTTCTGGAAGATGGAAAGCAAAAAGAAGGGCGTGTCGTGGGAAAATTACATAAAAAAGAGGAGCTGTTCCATGTGCAGAAACTGATACGTGCAGGAATTGTGTGCCAGGTTCACGGTCGTTTGACCTGAACGTAAATAAGCAGAGAAAGCAGATTGAAAAGGGGTTTGTATGGATTATAAAGTTTATCAGATAACAAAAAAGGAAATGTTTAGGTATGCGGCGGTGTATATTCTGGCAGATGTTCTGATCAGTCTTTTATTTTACCGTTCTGTGCTTGCAGCCGTGGTTTTTCTGCCGGGCATCTGTTTCTTTTTCAGAGAAGTCAGAAGAGAACTGGCAAAGAAAAGAAGAAAACAGCTGGAGCGGGGATTTCTGGTCGGGATGCGGTGTGTTTCTACCGCCCTGACGGCGGGATATTCGGTTGAAAATGCATTTACGCAGGCATATGAAGAACTTCAGAAATTGTACAGTGAAAAAGAACCGGTTTTACAGGAATTTCGCAGGATTCGTGTGGGAATTTTGCTGAACCGGACGATGGAGGAGCTGCTTTCTGATCTGGCACAACGCAGCGGAGTGGAAGATATTGAGATTTTTTCTGAGGTATTTGAGACAGCGAGAAGAACCGGAGGCGATCTGATCGCCATCATACGCAGCACGACTGCCTCTGTATCGCAGAAGGAAGAAACCAGACAGGAAATTGAGATCTGTCTTTCAGCAAAGAAAATGGAGCAGAACATTATGAGTCTGATTCCATGTCTGCTGATTGCCTATGTGGGACTGGCTTCACCGGGATTTTTAGATGTGATGTATCAGAATCCGGCGGGAATTGCAGTGATGAGTATCTGCCTTGGTGTTTATGTGTTTGCTTTTTTGATGGGAAGGAAGATTGTAGCGATTGAGATATGAAGAAAAGATGATGCAGCCGTTTTATAAAATCGGAAAATGGATCGCATCAAAAATGGTAAAGAAAGAAGATGTAAAATATCAGAAACTGGAACAGACACTGCAGTTTGTCGAAAATTCGGCAAAGGAAAAAGACGCTTTTGAATTTACCGCAAGAAGAATTGCAAAAGTAATGATGATTCTATTCTGGGGCACAGGACTTTGTTTTCTGGCAGCCGTTTTTACGGGAGAAGCAAAAGAAATTACATTTCTTGCAAGACCTTCTTATGGGCAGGGAAGCATGGAAACGGATCTGGAAGTACAGGTAGAAGGGGAAGGAGAAGCACAGAAAATCCCGATTTTGCTGCAGGAAAGACAGTACAGTGACCAGCAGATCGATGAGTTTTTTCAGCAGGCGATCGAAGATCTGGAAAGCGTGATTCTCGGGGAAAATATATCGATGCAGGAAGTAAGAAGTTCCCTGGAATTTCCTTCTTCTGTTTTAGATGGCAAAGTGAAAGCAGACTGGTTTACAGATGATCTGGGTCTTATTGATGAAAAAGGAAACCTGGTCGGGGAACCGGCAGAGGGTGGTACGCAGGTACAGATTACAGTAAATTTTTCCTGTCAGGACAGAGAGATGGACTACCGTTTTTCTGTGTGTGTTTTTCCGCCGGTGCGTTCGGAGGAAGAGAAACAGCAAAAACAGATTCAGGAATTTTTACAGAGTGAAGAACAGAAAAGGGTGCAGGAAGAACAGCTGAGGCTTCCGGGTGAAATAGAGGGCAAAAAGCTGGAATGGAAAAAAGAAAAAGAATCGCCTGTGCAGATGATTGCGGTTCTGGTGGTTATCACAGCATTGTGTATCTGGATGCTGGAAGAAGAAAGATTACAGGCAGCAGTCAAGAAAAAGCAAACGGCTCTTACCATGGAATATGCTTCCTTTCTCTATAAATTAATGGCATTGCTGCGGGCAGGGCTTACGATCCGGGGAGCTTTTGAAAGGCTGGCACAGAGCAGACAGGTCCGTGAGCACTATATAGACGAAGAAATACGGCGTTGCTGCAACGAAATGAAAAGTGGGGTTCCGGAAGCACAGGCATATGAAAATTTTGGCAGAAGATGTCAGCTTCCGGAGTACATCAAAATGGGAACGATACTGGCACAGAATCTGAGAAAAGGTTCTGATGGACTGGCGGATCTTCTGGAGGCAGAAGCTTTGCGGGGAATGGAAGAGCGGCATCAGCTTGCACGAAAACTTGGAGAACAGGCGGGAACGAAACTCTTATTTCCAATGATGCTGATGTTTGGTGTGGTGTTGATTATTCTGATGGCACCGGCACTGATGTCATTTTCATTTTAGAATTACTGTGCATCTTCTGGGAAAGGAGGTGAAAATATATGACACATGTGCAGGCATTTCTGAAAGATGAGCAGGGAATTACAACGGTAGAGATTATCCTGATTCTCGTTGTACTGATCAGTCTGGTCATCATCTTCAAAAAACAGCTTACCAATCTGGTAAACAAAATCTTCAGCAAAATCACAAGTCAGAGCAACAGTATCTGATCCATTCAGTATCTGAAAAATCCAACATGAAAACATTTAGAGAACATTTAAAAACGCAAGAATGCACAGAAATTTCGCCAGATGAATATCAGCAAAACAATTACTCACCACTTGCAGAAGTGGGAGTCTTCTCGACTGAGATAAAAATCATGTGTCTGGTCTCATGTGCAGCATAAACTTGGGAGGGGAGTAAATGTATAGAAATAAAGGGACAATTACGGTGTTCCTCAGTTTGATCAGTATGCTGTTTTTGTCCCTTTTCTGTACGATGGCAGAATCGGTAAGGGTGCAGGCAGCAAGATTTCAGGCAGCGGCAGCTTTTGATATGGGATTGTTTTCCATTTTTGGAGGATTGTGCTTGTTTGTTCAAGTAGCATAATACTGACAGCGTAAGCAACTATACGAAAACACATCTTTGAGTTATACTTTTTATAGGTGTTGAAATACCAACAAAGTATTATAAATAAAGAACTTGTAAGCATTTTCCTGCCATACTGTGCAAAGTAAGATTGAACAAATGAGTTTCGGTTTATTTGCCCTTAAATTTCTTTGTATTTTGTGGATAATCAAAACAACTTTATACTATTGTATTACTGTTTATTTAAGAGGTATCATCAGAAGTTCACAGATAATCCAGAATTGACTTTTAGGAATAGGATATATAAAATATAGGTTAATCCATTAAAATCAATCTGGGGTCAATCTGGTTAATCTGAGGATTATATATAAAAAGGACCTCAAGAAAACATTCGGAAAAATAAGGAAAAAAGTTTATTTTGCCTATGTACTTTCAGAAAATAATGTGGTATAATATATACAGGGTGGAAAAGACCAGTTAATTTAATATTTTGAATGCTTAGAGAAGCAAAGTTACCTTTAGACGAGGTTTAACTGGCTTCTCTTTTTTGTTGCCTAAAATCAAAAGGAAAGGAACAAGGAAAATGGATAACAAAACAAATAAGCATGAATTTGCGTGTAATGCTGGCAAGGTTACCGAGTACGAAGTAAAGGAACATATTGACACTATCATGGTGGGTTTTCGTGGATTCTCAAAGGAAGTGTCGATTGTAAAGTGGAACGACAAAAAGCCTGTGTTTGATATTAGAGCATGGCGAGTATCTGACAGAGACGGATTGCAATATCCTTTGCGTGGTATCACTTTCTCTAAGGAAGAGTTTATCAAGTTAAGGGAAATCTTGAACAGCATTGATGTGAATTGCATTGATGAATATATGTGAGCAAAGAATGTGAGGTATTGAATATGAACGGAGCAAAGACTGACGAAAGAAACTATTATGCTGAAAGCTACATTGCTTTAATCGAAGCAATTATCAAGGAAACAGCTTCAATAATCAAAGACATAAAGAAAGCAATGGGCGAGGTGTGAAAATGGGAAAGAAAAAACTACAAGGTGCAGACGGAATGAATTTTCAACTGCAACTTACAATAAAAGGCTTAGAGAGCATAAATCTTCCAGAGGAAAATCTCACGAATGAATCTGGAAATGACATAATGAAAATATCTTGTTGGGGTGGCAAACTGTCTGCTTATGTGAATTTGCCTAACGCAATCAGGCCAAACAATGTTCAGCCATTTCAACTATCTGATTGTATTAAAATCGAATTGGTAAGAAACCAAGTCATTGAGCACATGAGGTCATATTTGCAAAAGCACTTAAAGGATAAGTATTCTGATGAATTTCTCTCAATGATGAGTGTCACAAAAATGGAGTGTAATCTAACGATAAAATGCGTTGGGGATTGTAAGCCAAAGGATGTGATTAGATTGTTTGAAAGGTCATTTGCAAAGGTTACTGTTTATAAGGAAACCGACCCAAACGGAAAAACACACAGGAAACCAGAACGAGGAATCACAACAACCAAGCCCCATGAATGGGTGTTAAAGGTGTATGACAAAACCTTTCAGCAAAGACAAGCAGGCAATCTTAAAGTTGAGTCAAATCTGATTCGTGTGGAATTGGTGTTCTTAGACAGAATGCTTGACCGTATGTATTCAAGCAAGAAATCATTAGAGGACATTCTCACAAGGAAAGCAATCAAAACGCTGATTGACCAGTACCAAGAAACCTTTGACGAGATATGCAAAAAGAATATTACACCTATGCTGAATGCTTGTGTGCAAGAGATATTTGAAAGTTTAACTTACTCTACTCCACGAAAGGAAGTAAGCGAAACTTTGATTAAGTGTAAGGAACTCATTGTAGATACTGAGGTATTACGCAAGGCATTAAAGAAGTGGTATGTATTCAAGAAACAGCCTGATAGCTCAAAACGAATTGTTTCATTTTATCGAGAGAAAAATATGGGTTTTCCAGAAGATGTGCTTAGAACGCTCAAACTCATGCACAACTCTTTAGGATAAAACAGGTCTGAAAAGTAACATTCGATGTTACCCTGTGACCCCAAACTTGAAAAACTGAAAATCTCATAAATTGAGCATAAACCAACATTCATTGGGGTGTAAAAGGTGTTTCACAAGGCATTTGAGCAAAACGCAAAAATCAAATCTTGTCCATAATTATATGAGACAGAGAGACAAACAGATAACAGTACATTAACAATAAGGGGGTGTTCACTAATGCAGGTAGAACGCATATCAGCAGACATTACATTGAAGCATAAACCCAAAACGGGAACACAGGCTTACAATATGCTGATCGAATCTCTCAAAGCAGAGATTGAAGAAAAACAGGAGATTTTATCTCATCTCTCACAGGACAAAGTAAAACAGAAATTCATAGAGAACTGGAATCCTACGACAAGGAGCGTGAACATCTATGATATGTAGGAAGGAGTGATTTTATATGCCGTTTGAGAAAGGCAAGTCTGGCAATCCCAAAGGCAGGCCCAGACAGACAGCGGAGCAGAAATCACAAAAGGAGCAATTTCAAAGGTTGCTTAAATCTTCTACCGTTGATGCTCTGCAAAGCATAATCCAGATTGCCAATGACAGATACAACAAGGACCGATTCAATGCTTGTAAGTACATCATTGACAAGGCTTATGGTGCAAATACTGCTTTTCTTTTAGACGGTACAGAAGATACTGCTCCTACTGTGATTAGGATTGTTCCATACGGTAAAGAAAACGATGACGATGAAGATTGGGAGCAGGAATGGAACAATGCCCCAGATGAAAATGAGGACGAATAACTATGGTTAAGATTACAAACGGAACAGTTACCGCAGAGGTAACGCAAGGAGCGTATGACCTATATTACAAAGAGCAAGGATTTGTGATTGTGTCAGACGAAAATGAAAAATGGGAGGAAGAAGAAAATGGCTAAAGTCAATACTATTGCAAACAACGGGCTGACTATCGTTGAGAACTACAATAAACTGCTTGAACAGTTCAGAAAAACAAAGACCATTGATGATGTGCGTATTCTGGTCGCAAATGTCAGAGATTTTATTTCTGTGTATAAGCGTGTTGATAAGAACATGGTAAATGAAATCTATGAAAAGCTCCAGGGCAAACTTCACGATATGGTTGCTGAAAATGCTTTTGTGTATGACCGTATGAATAACAGGGTTGAGGAAATCCGCAATCGTGGTTATGACTATGCAAATGAAAAGGACGATACACAGGCAGTTCAGAGCAAAGCACTTCAGCTTATGTCTCAGATGCCTAAGGTAATGAACAGCAATCATGCAAACCGTATTACTAAGGTTTTGACGGATTCTATCAATTCTGGTGTTGTCGGTAGCAAGGCTGTTCTGGAACTGCTTAAATACCCCGCTTACGCTGATATGGTATCTGCAAAGATTAGGGAGCGTGCTTTTGAGGGTAGCAAATCTTCTGCTGAACAGGCTTTTGACAGATTGAAAGAATCTGAACTGAAAGAAGCCGAACAGGGACTTGCTTCTGTGTATTTGCAGGGATTCCACCTTAGAAACATTCAAAAACAGGTTAATGCGTTTAAGAAGCCTTCCGCATGGAATCCAGACGAACAGACAGCATAAAGGATAATCTCAGAATAACACAGGATAATCCAGATTGAATCAGAAGTCATAAGGTAATGTATTCCCTATGGTATAGGATAAAAGTTCACCAGAAGTCAACAGAGAACCTCTGGGGATAAACATAAAATTGAGAATTAAATAAATTGGTTACTAAAGAATAGTCCAGTTGTCCAGACGGAGCAAACACAAAACATGGACAACAATACAATAGTTCAGATGAATTTGTATTCGTGTCCCTAATCGAAAGGGAGAATACAAAATGGCAAAGAAAAATAACACAAACAATACGAACACTTTACCAGAGCAGGAGTTTAACTTTATTGTATCAGATGTACGCATTCCTCGTATGGTGCCTTTACAGACTCTTGCAGATGAATCTGGTATTTCATATAAAGCACTTTGGCAGATGTGCAAACAGAACAAAATCGTGCATATTAAGTCCGGTAATAAGTTTCTTGTGAATGTAGATAAATTCGTGGAATATCTTAATGCCGGCGAAACGGAGGTTGAGGACGATGACAAAATCGAAACGAGAGGTAGAAAACCTAAAGACACAGCATAATGATTCTATTGAATGGGAGCAAGCCGAGGGATTTTCAAAGTACCTTATTTCTACTGACGGACAGGTTTATAGCCTTAAGAGTGACAGGCTCTTACCGCAAGGCTTTACCCATAGAGGATATAAACAGGTTGATGTGTGTAATGATGAGGGAATCAAAAAGCACATGAGAGTTCACAGGCTCGTTTATATGGCTCATATAGGTGCTATTCCAGAGGGTATGCAAATCAATCATAAGGACGAGAACAAAGCAAATAACTGTATCGGCAATCTGGAACTTATGACAAACAAGGAAAATTGCAGCTATGGCACTCGCAACGCACGAATCAGTAAATCCATGAAAAGATACAGAGCAAAACAGCGTGCAATGGCCGCTTGTTGATGTGGTATCAGAATTTATACTTTTTGAAACCATGCAAATGAAACCTCAAATGAGTATCAGAAAGTATGCGTAAAAACTTTTGATTATTCTCACAAAGAGTGTGTACTTTTTGAGACTTGCCTGATATGATTAAATCATAAACGAACAGATGTTCGATGTAGAAATGAGGTGTTCAGATGAACAATAAGTTTAAGAATGACAAGCTAAAGTTTGAGCTTATCAGAAACGCTGATTTGGTGTGTACGGATTGCCTATACAAATATGACGATACGAATATGCCATGCAATGTTTCTAAATGTGAGATGTACGAAGAAAAGCCCTCTACCGTTATTGATGGTGGAAACTGTGATTTATACGATAAGGGGGTGTCGGAATGAAGTATGTAGCTTATCACAGGACAAGTACAAAAGACCAGCACTTAGACAGAGGAATTGCAGAACTTACCAAGTATTGTGCTGATAATGCAATTTCTCTGTATAAGGGCAAGGTCTACACAGACCAACAGACAGGAAAGAACTTCAACCGACCACGCTACACAATGCTGAAAGATGAAATTCTTGAAAGTGGTGATGTGCTGATCGTCACAGAGCTTGACCGATTAGGACGAAACAAAGAAGCCACACTAAAGGAATTACGATTCTTTAAGGACAACGGTATTCGTGTTATGGTGTTAGAATTACCCACAACATTGATTGACCTGTCAGCTATGGAAAACTCAATGGCTCGTATGATGTTGGAAACAATCAACAATATGATGATTGAGTTGTACGCAAGTATGGCACAGGCCGAGATTGAGAAAAAAGAGAAAAGACAACGAGAAGGCATTGAAGCAAAAAAGGCTCGTGGAGAATGGGGCGATTATGGCAGGCCGAGAAAAATGAAACTTGACGAATTTGCTACCCACTATCGCTTAGTACAGCAAGGGGAAAAGAAACCATTTGAACTGATGAAAGAATTAGGTATGACGAAGCCTACCTTCTATCGTTACAAAAATCAAATTGAGAAAGGGTGTTAAATATGGCATCAGTAAACAGAGTTGTATATAAAAGCGGTAGAGTTGTGTACCGCATTGTAATTTGTATGGGGTATGACAAAGGTAAGAAACTGGTTAAGAATCTTACATATTCAGTCAATCAGTCAGCAACCCCAAAACAGCAAGAACGAGAAGCAGTGAAGTATGCTATGGATATGGAAGATAAATTGAAATATGGCTATGACTTCAATGCAGAAAAAATGTCATTTGAAGATTTTGCATACAAATGGCTTGAAAATGTTAAGGATAACATCGCCTATGGAACATACGCAGGATATAAACAGGTGTTGGAAAGCAGAATCATTCCCTATTTTAAGGGGTATAAAGTCGCTCATATCAAGACACCGCACATTGAAGCATTTTATAAGACCTTAGTTCCCGACTATTCCACAGGCACAATAAAGAGATTTGCTAATGTGCTGAATCTGATATTTAAGACAGCCAAGCGTTACAGTATGATTGAAAATAATCCTTGTCAGGATGCACAAAAGCCAAAAAGAAAAGACGAGGACGAGGGCTTGAAGTTCTTTACTCCTAAGCAAGCAATGATGTTTATAAAATCTCTGGATATGTCATACGAGGTAACCTACAAAGGCCATCAGCGTATTGACGATACAGGCAAACCATACTATGTGAGTGAATACACAGAATCTTATACTGTTCCCACACAATATAAGGTGTTCTTCATGCTCTCACTATTTTGTGGATTCAGAAAAGGCGAAACACTTGCTTTGCATTGGGGAGATATTGATTTAAGGAACAAGAAAATATCTATTTCAAAGTCAGTTGGTATGACGGAAAATGGATTTGATTATAAGGAACCCAAAACAAAACAGTCTGTAAGAACAGTAACGATTCCAGACTATATACTGCCCCTCTTAAAGCAATACCGTATGGAGTATATGCAAACACGATTCCAACATGGTACGGCATGGCGTGGGGATATGAACAACGGTGGCAACCTCTTTATTCAAGCGGACGGTAAACTAATGGGCCATACAACCCCATATCAGTATTTTACCAAGCACTTACACCGTTATAATGAATGGGTACAAAACAATCCAGATAAAGCAAAGATTGAGGGTTTAGAGGAACTGCCAATCATACCTCTTCATGGGTTGCGACATTCATGTGCTACTATGCTTAATTCGTTAGATGTGAACATCATAGCAATTTCCAAGACTTTAGGCCATTCAACCTGTTCAACGACAATGAACATCTACGCTCATAGTTTTGAGGAACAGCAAGAGGAAGTTGCAATAAAGGTAAATGAGTTCTTACGATTGAACGCATAAAACATATTGAGAGCCAGCGGACAAAATCCAAAGGCTCTCATTTAATTGCTACGCATATTCTATTCCTCGTCTTTAAGTTCCATGTGGTCAAGTGCATACCGCAATGCCATGCTAATGAGTTCGTTTCTGGAACGGTTGGTTTTAGCCGCCAGATCGTTATATTCCTCTTGTAAGGCCCTGTCTATGCGTATCGTCATTGTGACTGTTTTATCTTCTTTAGGTGTCACAATAAATTTCTCCATAATGCAATTCCTCCATTGGTTTTAATTACATTATAGTATTGACAACCCATGCAAAACTATGACACAATAATGAGTTGATTTTATACTGTACTTTTGTGTTACACTCTGCTATAATGCAAATATCAACCAAACTTGGAGGTATGGGCGTTATGCAAGAGAAGAAAGACAAGAGTTCTGTAAAGAAGCCAATTTACAAAAAATGGTGGTTTTGGGTAATCATTGTTGTTATACTCGCTGCTATCTTTGGTAATATGGGCAACAATGAAGATGAGCAAGCTAATAGCGATACAACCGTCTCACAAGAAACATCTTCTGACACATTCATATCAGAGGTAAAGGAAGTTGCTAAAGGGGCAATCAACAGTGAAGATGAATCTATTACTGATGTTGTGTTAAAAGACGGAGATTTGTGTATAACGGTTGATTTGAGCAAAGCCAATCCCGAGCCACTAACAATAGAGGACTTGGCAATTTCTCGTACAGGTTCAATCACGGACGCTATACTCACACTTACTGATTATGATAGCCAATGGAATATGATAACGATTGACTTTGGTGATGTTGGTAAGATAACGAACAACAAAGATAACATTAAAGAGAATGAAGCGGGTGGCCGCTACTTCCCATCTGAGAATTTTACTTTAGAGTAATCCAGTAAAAAAGAGAGCCTTGACAGGAACACAAACCCGTCAGGCTCTTTCTTTATACTATTGTGGTACTAAACTTACGGCGTGTTAGGGAGAGATACACCGAGTTAGGGAAAGTAAAAATCCCTCAAAGGTAATACTGGTAATACTTAGGGAGAGTTATGGAGAGATAGGGCGAGTGCCTGTTAATCTTTGTAAAATATGACAGAGTACTTCTGGAAGAGTATGATCTGTGGTTCTTGGATGGGAGCAGTGAAGAGCAAAAAATCAGAGAAGTGCTGGAGACAAAGCTGGAAAAATATATTCAGCCAAATATCAATCCCAGATATAATCTGGCAGCAGGAAGAAGCTGGGATGTATTTCCTACAGAGCTTGATAGATGTACGGTGGATAAGTATGCTCTTGCGACGGATCACGGTGGACAAGTGTTTTACAGTCAGGCTGTGGAAAATCAGAAAGAACTGTTTGTCGGGGAAGCGGCATCAGCTTTAAAGAAAAATATAAAACAAATGGAAGAGGGGCATCAAAAAGGAGAAGAATATCAAAATGAAGAACAGAAAGCAGATGAGGAGTATCAAAGGGCACAGGCTGCTCAGATGGAAGAAAAAAAACGACAGGAATCCGAAAAAGAAAATGCCGAAAAGCAGGAAGAGTCGGATACGGATATAAAGGAAACAGAGGCTGTTCAGGCAAAAGTGGAGAATCCGCTTGATCAGATAAAGAAAATCAAAAGTATGGGGATTTTAGGTCTTGTCCTGAAAGATGGTACAGTGGTTTCCGATAAGACAATAGAAAGAAAAGATCTGCCGTCTGAGCGTAACCTGCAAAAAGGTTCACTTCTTGTCGATGAAATTTCTGCGGATCCAGTTTCAGAAGCCATTTTTTTGAATTATCTTCAGAAACATTTCCAGTGTGCAGTTGATGAAGGAGGAAAGCATCAAAAGGGAAGCAAAGAACACAGTCTTTCTTATGAACTGGAATATATCATCGGCGGACAGAAAAGTGACAGAGAAAATTTAAAGAAAACAGTCAATCGCATTCTGCTGATCCGTGAAGGTATGAACTATGCTACGCTGGCAAAAAGTGCCAAGATGCGAGGGGAAGCGATGGCACTGGCAGCTGCGATCACAGGGGCAGCAGCACTGCCGGAATTTGCAGGAGCATTGCAGAAACTGCTGATGCTTGCCTGGGCATATGGGGAAAGTCTGCTTGATGTGAGAACGTTGCTTGCAAAAGGAAAGGTTCCGATGCTTAAAGCAGAAACAGAGTGGAAACTTCCTTTAGAAAAGCTTGGGATGCTGGCGGAGGTTTTGAAAGAATGTGATGCCGGCGGCGGAAACGGGCAGTCTTATGAAGATTATCTTTCTGGTTTATTGATACTTGGAAAAAAGCAACAGCGTAATTTGAGAGTGCTTGATCTGATCGAGTGTAACCGGAGAATGGAAAAGGGCGGAGAAACCTTTCGGGTGGATGCACTTGTGGCACAGGCAGAGGCAAGTGCAGACTTTGAACTGGCTCCTGTTTTTCTGAGGGTTCCGGCAGTCTGGATGCATGTCAGAAATCAGGGGACTGCTTATACAATAAAAGGACAATATGGCTATGGGCAGCCGTAGAAAAGAAGGTATTTAAGGATGTTCTTTCGGAGAATTTCCCGTATGAAACGCAGAGAGAAAGAACATAAAAATTTGAAAATGAAAGGAGGCGTGCTCTCTGTCTGGTTCAAAATTAAAAATATTAAATCATTTAACAGACATCCCCCTGGCTGTTATCAAAAAATCCGGGAGAACATCCTTAAGTGCCAGTCTTACAGTGGAAACTGCACTTGTGCTTCCGATTTTTCTGTATCTGATGCTTGGTGTACTCTTTTTTGTTCAGTTTATGGAAACAGCCGGAGCTACGGAACAGAAAATCCATGACCAGGCAAAACAGATGGCAGTCTATGCTTATGATTCACGGAAGATAACAGATCAGGACTTTCATCTTGGATATTCTACTTTTTCAGGAAAAGAAGATGAAATTGATCTGGTGGCGGCGTATCGAATCAGCAGTCAGATGCCGGTATTTTCTTTTGGAAAACCACAGATTATCCAGAGAGGATTTGTAAGGGCATGGAGCGGAAGGGATTTTCGCAAAGAACTGCAGAAAGAAGGAAATAAAGAAAGCAAAGAGAAGGTTTTTGTGACCGCACATGGTACCGTTTACCATAAAAGTCTGAAGTGTACTCACTTGCGGCTGTCTGTGGAGCAGACAACGGTTACACAGGCAGAAGCCAGAAGAAATCGCTATGGAGCGAAATATTATGCCTGTTCATGCTGTAAATCCGGAGTTGGTGCAGCAGTTTATATTACAGATACCGGCAATCGTTATCATGCCAGACTGTCTTGCAGCGGATTAAAGAGAACGATCCGGGAGATACCGCTGTCAGAGGCAGGGAAACGTAAAGCCTGTTCAAAATGTGGAGGGTGATCATAAAAATGAAGAATCAGATTGTTTATATTCTGCCGGGAATATTTCTGCTGATAAACGCCTGGTATGATATAAGAAAACGAAAAATATTATTGCACAGTATATGGATATTTACAGTTTTGTGGATTCTTTTTCTGATGTTTGTGGATAAAGAGAAAATCTGGCAGGCATTTGGTGGAATACTTCCGGGAATGTTTCTGCTTGCCAGTGCTTATGCGACAAGGCAGGCCATTGGCTATGGAGATGGACTGGCAGTTTGTGTGTGCGGTCTGTATCTTGGAATGGGACAGACCTTTGCGATGTTGTTTTATGCATTGCTGTTCTGTTCCGTGGTTTCAGCTGTTATGCTGGTGTGTAAAAAGAGGACTTACAAGACAGGCGTGCCATTTGTGCCGTATCTGATAGCGGGATATTTATGCACGTTTTTGTAATGACTGGGACGGAGATGAAAATTATGCAAAAAATCAAAAGAGACTTGAATGGAAGTTTTACGGTGGAGGCTGCACTGCTTATGACAGTGCTGATTCCGTTGCTTACCGCCCTTATTTATCTTGGATTTTATCAGCATGATAAGGTCTGGATCGCAAATAAGACGAGAACAGAGGCGATGGAAGCAGCCCTGGACCAAGACAGAAAAAACCAGACGGATTGGAGCGGAGTGCTTGCCTGCGGCAACGTTTCCGGTGGTGTAAAACGTGGAAAAAATAAAGTGGCAGCGACAGGAAAGGCAACGTTCAGAATTCCGGGATTTGTGGCACGCTTCTTTATGGGCGGGCAAATGGAAATAAACAGTAAAGCGGAAGTATCCGTTAAAAATGCAAAAAAACAGATTCAAAAATATCGAAATTTGCAGCGGGCAGGGGAGGGATAACTTTATGGATGTTTCTTATCGCAGAGATAAAGATCATAATTATATGATACTGGATGCTCCGGGGGAACTGACCGGCGAGGAATATCAGGTACGGATGCTGGTTGGAAATCATATTCCTCATTTATTAAAATGCAATCGCCGGATGATGGACGGAAAAGCGGTCTTTTTTTATGAGGTTACCGGAATGCAGCCGATGTTCCGTGTGTTTGAAAAAAGGCAGATCAATCAGGAAGAAATGGTTGAACTTTTGCAGGATATCAAAGAGGCACTGGAAAACACCCAGAGATATCTTTTAGATGGAAATCAACTGCTCTTTGAACCGGAATTTCTCTTTTTTCATACGCAGACACGGGAATGGAATCTGTGCTATCTTCCGACGTATGATGGAAATATGACAGAGAGTTTTCGAAAGCTCTCAGAATACCTGTTAAAAAGACTGGATCACAGTGACGAACAGGCAGTGATGCTTGGATACGAAGTATACAGCAAAGCATCCGAAGAAAATTATCGGATATCGGAAGTGCTGCAGATGATTTATCAGGTTGGACGGAAAAATTGTGCTCAGGAGGAAGGATTGCCGGAAGACCCGGAACAGTCAGAGAAAATGAAAATTTCAAAAGAGTCGGAAGTTTCTGAACAGGAAAACTTTGAAGATCTTTGTTCCGAGGATTCGTTTTTCGAGCAGGAAGAATCAGAATACACGATTCCGAAAAATATTGAGAACATCAAGACTGCGAAGCAGAGAGAAAAAGGCATTTCTAAAAATGAGAATGATATGCAGAGAAGAACGGATAAATATAGAGGTCAGGCGGAACAAAAAAAACAAATTCAGAATAAAAAAACAACCGGCTTAAAAAAATCAATGAAACAGAAAAAAACAGCCGGGCGTAAAAAAGCAGCCAAATATAAAAAATATGCAGGCTATGTAGTAATTTTTATTCTATTGGCAGCAGTGGCAGCCGTACTGGTGAAATTTGAGGTATTAAGTACCGTTCAGGTCGGAGGGATGCTGTTTCTGGCGGCTGGCATTTTTATTTATGCGGCAGGGATTCAAAAGGAAAATTTCCAAAAAGGTGAACGGAAGAAATCACAGGTATCGGATGATTTTGATGAGGAGATGGGAACCTGTATTTTGCAGCAGGGAAAAAATATTAAGATAGCAGTTCTGGTCAGTCTGAATCCGGAGGAGTATGTTAATATTCTGCTGTATCGTGAAGAAACCCGGATAGGAAAAGAAGGACGGCAGGCGGATGTCTGTATCGATAGGGATGTGATCAGCCGTGTTCATGCAAAAATTCTGAGAAGAGAGGAAGAATATTTTCTGATGGATCTGGATTCGACAAATGGAACGTATATAAACGGAAAAAGACTTGGTGGGGATGGCATGGAAAAACTACAGCAGGGTGACCGCATTTCTTTTGCAGATCTGGAATACATTTTTCAATTACAATAAAGATAGCACATGATATGTCAGAAATGGCGGATGAGAATTGTAAAACTAAAAAAAACATAAAAAATACACCTTTGTCTGTTACAGAAAGACTTCCTGTAGTATACTGAAATCTTAGAATGTTGGGGAAAACTTAAGGCATAAAATCACGCTTGTGCAAAAATATCGCAGTCATTCTTAAGTGTGGTTTCAGGCGTTAAAACTGGCATCATATTATACAGAAGGAGGTGAAAAAGTAGCGAATGGATGAAATCAGGGATTTTTTGAGATCTCGTTCGGTTGCAAATCTTACGATTGTCATCATTAATGTTGCAGTATTTCTGATCCTGTCCTGTTTTGGTGATACAGAAAATGCAGATTTTATGGCGGCACATGGAGCAAGTTACACTCCTTATATCGTGCAGGATGGAAAATATTATCTTCTGATTACCAGCATGTTTTTACATTTTGGATTGAGCCATCTGTTTAACAATATGGTAGTGCTGATCTTCATGGGAGATATACTGGAAAAGAAACTTGGAAAAATAAGATATCTTCTGATTTATTTTGGAGGAGGTATTGCAGGAAACTGCCTGTCCGTTTATATGGACATAAAAAGAGCGGAATTTCCGGTTTCAGCGGGTGCATCCGGTGCAATTTTTGCTGTGATGGGTGCAATCCTGTGGCTGGTAATAAAAAACAAAGGAAAGCTGGATGATATTTCCGGCCGAAAATTTGTGCTTATGATCGTGCTTTCTGTTTTCCAGGGTTATACAAGCATGGGAGTTGACAACAGTGCACATATCGGTGGTCTGATCATGGGATTTCTGTTATGTATGATTCTCAGCATAGGGGTAAAACAATCCGAAGATGACTACCTGACATATGATTAAACAGTGTGTCTGATTTATCCAGATTATCGGAAGTGTTTTTACTGCCGGAAGTATCTTCCGGAAAAAGAAAAGCAATACTGCCGTGGTGTGCCTCGATAATACCTCTGGCGATCGGAAGTCCAAGACCGGTACCGTTTGGTTTTGTAGTGACAAACGGTTTGAAAAATTCAGTCTGCTGTTCTTTGGAGATGGAAGCTCCGTCATTTATGATATCGATCTGAAGGCAGTCCTGTTTTTCAACAACAGAAAAAGATACAGATTGTGCGGCAGATTCAAAGGAGTTGCGGAGCAGATTGGTAAGAGCCTGATTTAATTTCAGGGGATCAACCGAAAGTGTCGGCAAATTTTCCGGAACAGAAATCTGATAGGAAATCGGGGAATCCGGAAAAAGCAGATATACAGACTCGGATAATTTTAAGAGGAACGGAGACATTTCCGTAACACTGAACTGACAGCAAAAGGTGTTGTTGTAGCAGGAAAGATCATCGAGAAGTCTGCGAAGAAAAAGCATTTCTTCGGTGATATCACTCCAGAGTTCGTTCTGCTTTAATTCTGGATGATCTTTTTCAAGTAACTGGAGATAGCTGTTGATCAGAGTGACCGGATTGCGTACTTCATGTGATACTTTTGAAAGAGCAAAGCGGTAGTCTTCAAGTTGTTTTTCGAGAGAAGATTTATCAGCAGCCATAGTGTATTCCTCCGATTTCTGATTTTTTATTGATTTCAGGATTTTGACCCTGGTATATTAAAAAGTGTATCATTTGGGCAACAAAAAAGCAAACAGAAATAAACGACATAATTCGACAATAATTGTATAAAAACGAATAAAAGTAAAGTTTTTGGCAGGAATAAACAAAAAAGTGCAAAAAATTAGGAAAACATATTGAAATTAAAAACGAAAAGCATTAATATATAGCATAACAGATAAAGTGGATAAATTTGGGTAGCACTTTATTGGAACAACAAAAAAGGAAGGGGAAATGACTTATGAGAGATGATAAGTGTATTTTTTGTAAAATTGCAAATGGTGAAATTCCATCAGCTACGTTGTATGAAGATGAAGATTTTCGTGTGATTCTGGATTTGGGACCGGCGACGAAAGGACACGCTTTGATTCTGCCGAAGAATCATTTCGCCAATCTTTTTGAAATACCGGAAGATATGGATGCCAAGGCATTTATTCTTGCCAAAAAGATTGCAAAAAAAATGAAAGATGTTTTTGGATGTGACGGCGTAAACATTGTGCAGAATAACGGTGTTGCGGCAGGTCAGACGGTATTCCATTTTCATATTCATCTGATCCCGAGATATGAAGGAGATCATGCAGGCGTAACTTGGAAACCAGGAACTCTCACAGATGAGCAAAGAGAAGAGATTCTGCAGAAATGGAAGTAACAGGGGATGTCGAAATATCGGTAGGGAGAAGAGTAGGATGAACGAAAAGAAATTCACAGAAGTCTTTAATAAATATAACAGGCTTGTGCGAAAAATGGTGATCAGCAGATCTGGTAACGATATGCTGGCAGAGGAGATTTGTCAACAGGTATTCTTACAATATTTTGAGCAGATGAACAACATCTCAGAAGAGTTGATTCAGCCATGGCTTTTGCTGACAACAAGAAATATGGTCTATGATTATCTGAGAAAGATGCAAGTCCGCAAAGATACACACAGCATCAATGGAATCGAAGATTTCATGGTGATCCATGAGGATAATACAGAGCGTGTCATAACCAGATTATCTCACAATATGCTGACGGAACGTATTCTTGAAGAGTTATATGACAAGAAAAAAGAATGGTATTATGTGATCATGGACATCTGTATTTTGCAGATGAGTTATGAAGAAGCAGCGAAGCACCTAAACATTGAAGTACAGGTGCTTCGTGCAAGACTCTACAGAGCCAGAAGATATATTCGAAAGAAATATGGAGAAGAATATCAGGAACTTTAATTTTTTCCGGAAGTAACTTCTTCAATCAGAGAGGTGATTTTTGAAATAGCATCGCTCTGACCGCTTTTTTCCATAGCAGCTACATAGTCAGCACGTTTTTCGTATAGTTTATCTATGATTGGCAGTATAATAGTTGGTGCCAGATTTTCTTCGGTAAGAACTTCACTGAATCCCTGATTTTCAAAGGATTCTGCGTTGAGGATCTGGTCGCCGCGGCTGGCATTTGCGGAAAGCGGAATCAGCAGATTTGGTTTTCTGAGTGCCAGCAACTCACAAATAGCGTTTGCACCTGCTCTGGAGATGCAGACATCGGCAAGGGCAAACAGATCAGCAAGTTCTTTTTTGACGTATTCGAACTGAATATAACCTTCCATATCTGTTTTTGTCGAATCTAATTTTCCTTTACCGCAAAGATGGATGACCTGATATTTTTTCAAAAGTTCAGGCAGAATACCGCGGACGGCATCATTGACGGCAACAGATCCCTGGCTTCCGCCGATAACGAGGATAACCGGTTTGTTTGCGGCAAATCCGCAGAGGTTCAGTGCGGCAAGTTTATTGCCATGCAGAAGCTCTTCACGAATCGGTGAGCCGGTCAGGACTGCTTTTCCTTCCGGAATGTAACCCATGGTTTCAGGGAAGTTGCAGCATACTTTTGTTGCAGCAGAAAGAGAAATCTTGTTTGCAAGTCCCGGTGTCATATCGGATTCATGGATAATAACCGGGATATGGAGATGTTTGGCTGCAAGAACAACAGGAACAGCTACAAAACCGCCCTTGGAAAAAACAACATCCGGTTTCAGCTTTTTCAGGATTTTACGTGCCTCACCATAGCCTTTTAATACACGGAACGGATCAGAGAAGTTTTTTGGATCAAAATAGCGTCTCAGCTTTCCGGAAGCAATTCCATAGTAAGGTACGTTTACATCTTCAATCAGCTTTTTTTCGATTCCTTCATAGGAGCCGATATAGTGAATATCATAACCAAGTTCCCGCAGTTTTGGGAGCAGAGCAATGTTAGGTGTTACATGACCGGCGGTACCACCGCCAGTTAAGACGATACGTTTCATGTTTATCCTCCCTGTTTTGGTATTTTGCCTTTAAAGCAGACAGAAGGGGCTGTTTTAAAGGGAATATACTAAGTTTAAATATTATGATGTGATTGTCAAAAAATACTGTAAAACCACACTTGTGCAGGCACTTTGTGGTTTCAGGATTTTGACTCTGGTATCATCTTATACTGTTATTAAAAAAAGTCAAGAAGGGACTAGAGGATTTATGAAAAAGAATGAGGGGAAAATCAGGAATATTCATTCACGTCAGAACCGGGAGAACCTGAAGGAAGCTGAATTTGATTCAAAACTTTATTCAACGATGCGAAGCAATTTTGCAAAAGAGGGAAAGAAAATTGCAGGCGAGCTTGAAAATGATGAAAAACTGGATTATGTAGGTGATGCTCCGGATCTGTTAAATAAAATTGTCGGACAGCTTAGAGAAGAAGGCAAATGGGATGATAACGCCTATAGACAGGAATGTAAAAAAGAGCTTTACGATCTGTTGCCGCAGGAAGATCAGATTGCACTGAGAAGAGGACGGAAACTGGCAAAGATCGAAGAAAAATGGAAGAAGAACAGAAAAAAAATTATGCAGCGGGCAGCAATCATTGTGCTGGTCGGAGGAGTTTTTGCGGCTGGATTAGGAGCGGATGCGAGCAGAGAGCAGATTATGAATATCTTTGGGAAAGTAGGGAGCGAAGGGCAGAAGGTATTTCTTGAAAAAACAGATGAAGAGATTTCTGATGCGAACGAAGAAAGAGATCGAAAGCAGATAAATGAAGAATTGGGAATTAATGTGCCAAAGCTTATATATAAGCCTGAAGGAATGACATATGAGAGTTACGCAATCGATGATAAAATTCAAAGAGCAAAGATGCAGTATTTAACGCAGAACCAAAAATATTATTATATCTATATGAATAAAAAGGCTGTCGATACACGAGAAGTAATGGAAATTGATGGAAAAATTATAGATCAGTATTTGTTGAGTGTAAAATATTTAAAAAAGGGTGTAAAGGTAGAGCAAATGAAAGAAGAGAATGGAAGAAGCCTGTATAAGGCAGACTTTTATTATGATGATGTATATTATTTACTGATTGGAGAAATGGAAAAAGAAGAGTTTGATGAAATAATTGAAAAAATTATGTTTTAACGCGTCACTTTTTTCCTTCTGAAACGTTTATTATAGTGTAATGTAAAAACAGAGATGAAGGAGGAGAAAAACATGAGGATGAAGAAAGCTCTCAAAGCAATGTTGGCAGCGACCGCCTGTGCTTGTGTGCTGACTATGCCACTCAGTATTTATGCAGCAGAGCCGATGGATGGTCTGGTGGTTGATGGTTCTTTACTTACCCATAATGACAGTGCGGAGACAACGGAACTGTTTGAGTGGAAATTTGATAATTCAGAGTCAGAAGTAGCACCACTTGGTACTTACTATGCGACAGGTCATGCCGGAATTTCCAAACAAAGTTCAAAATCTGTTTATGTAACTGCAACAACGGATTGTTATGAAAAATGTGATGAAGTTGAAGCAGAAGTAAATCTACAGCGTCTGGAAGGAAGTACCTGGGCATATGTGACATCTAGAGATAAGATAAGGAAGAATGTAGGGAGCGTTACAGTAAGTGATACAATTACTGTAAAATCTGGATATTATTATCGCGTAGTATCTTTTCATAGTGCAACGAAGAATGGAAAAACAGAAGTTGGTTCTGCATCAAGTCACAGCCTGTATATCGGCTAGCCTGCTTTGAAGCATGAGCTGTACTGAGATTCATTGTAAAACGTATAAATTCACATCGTATGTAAATGACAATGACATAAATCTTAATATTCCTATCGCGATTGTGAATGTCTCCATCTACAGTGAATCAACGTACAGGCTGACGTGTGAATGGCGTGAACAGTTACGTGAATTTTATTTTTCATTGCGAAGAGAATAAATGTATTTATGATGTGTGAGTGTAACGATTTGGTGCAGGTCGAAGCATCATCCTACTGCTGAAACTGTGAAAAGCACGGAATGGTTATGTGTGAGTTTAAGCAAAAATATATTAGAGCGTGAAAAATTGTTCAGGTATGAACAAAACTCTGAAAAAACAAGCCGCCCCGGGATGCGTGAATGTCCATTACATTACCTTTCATGGCAGAACGGTTTTCGCCAAAGATATGGCGAGTGATTTAAAATAGAAACTACAAAAAACAAAAACGAAAGAATTACAAATATGCAAAAACAAAAACTGTGCATACCATGCGTGGGGCTTCCCTCCTTTGCAGTTGTGCCGGGCTTGTTCTGCAAAGGAAGTATGGTTGCATCATGCTTTTGATTGCAAGGCAAGGGGAGAGAGCGTATGCAAACGAAATATTTTAAAAATATGTTCCAGAATATTTCACAGGGAGTTATGTATTCCACAGGAGTTGCAGATTCAGAGACAAAGAACAGCTGGGTAGCCTGTTATATCTGTGCAGGAGAAAATGAGGAGTCTCTGGAATTTAAGGCAGAGAAAGCTTTTGCCGGATGTAAGGATGAGGTAAGGCTTGTGGCTGCGGGAGATGGAAGCGAGGCAACCATCCATCAGCTTATGGAATTTGTGAAAAAGAATCGTGTGGAGCAGGTGATTCTTCCTGGAAACCATGAAAAGGTGGCAAAAGAACTGCAAAGTGCCGGTGTAAAACGTGTGGTGGAGATGAAGCCGGGCAGCTCTTTATATGATGAAAAAGACTTCTGGCAGTTTAAGATACATTGTTATGGAACAGATGAGGGTTGTTTCCTTGTAATGTTTGCCGGAGATAAAGGAATAGACTGGAAAATAATGGACTGTCTGATGAGTGTCAGAATTTTTGATAAAGCCAAATGCGGCAGTCCTCAAATTGATATGGAAAATCTTGTGTGTTGTGCCAGATGTGGGCTGTATAATGATTTTGATGTGTGCAAAGGCCATAACCAGAACACAGGAAAAGGATATACAGCAGGTGCGATGCTTCTTGGTAATATATCACTTAAAAAGTATTCAGAAGCAATAAAAAGGGATTTCTCAGAGGTGAGAGATCAGATTCGTTACATTTCCATAACAGGAAATATGAAACAGGCAGATGGGGAACTGAGTACGTGGATTGGGGAATCACGTACGGAATTAAATCACTATTATATTTTACCATCCGGATGTGCAGACACAGGAGATTTTATAACAAAAATCCTTTCCGAGTCGGGACGCAATCGCGTATACCTGACAGGAGAGAAATGTGGTGTTTGCGGATCGGGATTTTTTATTTCCCGAAAGCTGGATTAAAAATTACAGTACTAAAAAATCAGAATATGTGATAAAATAAAAGCAGGAAAACAGAACGGAACAGATTATCATTAAAACAGAGAGAAGGTGTTTTTATGAGGATTACATTTTTGGGAGCCACGCATGAGGTGACTGGAAGCTGTACTTATCTGGAAGCCTGCGGAAAACATATTTTGATTGACTGTGGAATGGAGCAGGGACCGGATGAATTTGAAAATCAGGAGATACCGGTTGCGGCAAGTGACATTGACATGGTACTTTTGACGCATGCTCATATCGACCATTCCGGTAAACTTCCGCTTTTGTACCAGAGGGGATTTCGGGGACAGATTTTTGCGACGAGAGCAACTGCGGATCTGTGTGATATTATGCTGCGAGACAGTGCACACATACAGATGTTTGAGGCGGAATGGAAGAACCGAAAAGGACAGCGTGCCGGCAGGGCAGAAGTTGTGCCACTGTATGATATCAACGATGCACAGGGAGCGATCAACTGTCTTGTTGGATGCGATTATGACAAAAAAATCAACCTTGCAGATGGAATCTGCATTCGGTTTGTGGATGCAGGGCATCTGCTTGGCTCTTCTTCCATCGAGATCTGGATCAAAGAGAACGATGTGGAGAAAAAGATTGTATTTTCCGGGGATATCGGCAATCTGAATCAGCCATTGATCCGTGATCCGCAGTATGTCAAAGATGCGGATTATGTTGTGATGGAGTCTACTTACGGTGACCGCAGCCATGGTGAATTTCCAGATTATGTAACGGAGCTGGCAAGGATCATCCAGAAGACGTTTGATCGGGGAGGAAATGTAGTCATACCATCTTTTGCAGTCGGACGTACGCAGGAACTGCTGTATTTCATCCGCAAAATAAAAGAAGATAAGATGATCCACGGTCATGATCATTTTGATGTTTACGTGGACAGTCCGCTGGCGATTGAAGCGACCCGCATTTTTATGAAGCACATGTATGAGGATTTCGATGAAGAGGCAACAAAGCTTGTTCAGGCGGGGATCAATCCGATCGGTTTTGAAGGACTGAAAACAGCGATCACAAGTGACGATTCCAGGATGATCAATTTCGATGAGAGACCAAAAGTTATTATTTCTGCGAGCGGTATGTGTGAGGCAGGCAGAATCCGACATCATCTGAAACATAATCTCTGGAGAAAAGAAAGCACGATTCTTTTTGTCGGTTATCAGGCAAAGGGAACACTGGGGCGTATTATATTAGAAGGGGCAAAATCCGTAAATCTGTTTGGAGAGGAAATAGAGATACAGGCGGAGATCCGAAGGCTTGCCGGTATCAGCGGACACGCTGACAATAATGGGCTGCTTAAATGGATCGGAAGCTTTGAAAAGAAGCCGGAGAAGGTTTTTGTGATTCATGGAGAGGACAGCGTGTGCCAGGTTTTCACAGATCGTCTGAGAAACGAAATGCATCTGGATGCAGGAGCACCTTACAGCGGTACGGTCTTTAATCTTGCGACGGGTGCGTATGAGAAAGAATGTGAACCGGTTCATGTGGTTAAGACCGAGAAGAGTCTGAATAAGGCAATGAAGGCAAATACTCCGTTTGCAAGACTTCTGGCAGCAGGTCAGAGACTGCTTACGGTTATCCGCCATAACGAAGGCGGAGCAAATAAGGATCTGGCGAGATTTACAAGTCAGATCAATTCCCTCTGCGATAAGTGGGACAGATAATGAGATGATGGTTTCGTACAGGTCAACGCATTTGTTACTGAAACCATAAGAACAAGACTTGAATGTATAAAAATCAAAAAGCTCAGGCTGCGCATGATACCGTGTGCCTGGGCTTTTGTAAGGTGCGCCTAGCGGCACACGTTTCTAACGGGTTAAAGTCCCGAATCCGCCCGGTAGTGGGAAGGATATAGC
>ENA-OPCM01000573-OPCM01000573.1-human-gut-metagenome-genome-assembly--contig:-NODE-573-length-27211-cov-2.670312_pt1 | contig 27211 bp, 45 predicted proteins | sample MGYA00241252_ERZ501484 | MGnify/ENA primary metagenome ERZ501484 (study PRJEB25962, sample SAMEA2042583) | human gut metagenome | biome: human gut; feature: human-associated habitat; material: faeces...
TCTGTTACATATGTGTCTATTACAGGTTTTACCGTATCTGTTACATAGTCGTCTAATTTTGTCTCTTTTTCTTTTGTGTAATTATCTAAATGTGTCTCTTTTTCTGCTATATATTTTTCTAAATCTGTTTTACTATCTGCTACTACTTTGTCTTTAAACTCTTTTTGCTCTGCTTCTGTATTGTAATCTACCCCATTCACGGGCTTTGGTCCAATAGGGCCGGTGTCACCTGTGTCACCTTTTTCGCCAGGGTCTCCACGTTTAGCTAGCAATTGCCAATACTCCGTATTGGTTGGAACTATTCCTGTGCAACCATCTTCTGCTATGCACATATAACTCGCTCCATCGTACGTAACTACATCTAACCACTCATAATTTTGCTTATTTTTATAATCTTTTCGTGGTGTTATTGCTACTTTTCCTATATCTGTTATTTCAGTTTCCATTTACTATTCTTACCCCCAATCTTCCAGTTTTTTTAGTAAGCGTAAAACTTGTATTCCCTAATTTTTTAGTTGTTATTATTTGTAAATGCTTATTTTCCTTATTTATCTTAAAATTTGCAAATTGTATTGCTGTTGCCATGTTTTTTACACCTTCAGCTATATCACTTATTTCGGTTTTCTTTTCTGTAGCATTGTTATCAAATTCATTTGTCTTTCCTTTTGCATTAGTATTAAACTCCTCTATCTTTGTTTCCGCATTGCTGTTATAATCTTCTATTGCTGTATTAGCTTGTTTTGCAAATTTCTCTGTTTCTTGCTCCATCTTTTTTTCTAATTCAACATTTTTGTTATACTGTTCTAATATGTTATCTTCTAATGCTTTTATTTTCTCTATATCGCCATTTATACTTACAGATACATTAGTTATAGCTTGTAGATATTTCTCGTATACATTTGTATCCTCGTCCGTATATTCTTTATTTGGTTCATACTCTGCGGAAGATGTTATTATTGTCTTTGTAATTAGGTTTGTTGGGATTCTTTTTACTATCTTGTCTTCTTGCACTAAAAATCCGAACTACTCCAATTTGGTATCTTCCATTTGGCAAGTTCGGTAAAACTGTTTTATTATCTACTATTTGTTGCTCATATACATCGGAATCGTTTATAAATAACATTTTTTTAGCCAGGTTGTCCCATTCTTCAGAAAAATCAATATCTATGTTATATAGGTCTATTGCTTTCGCATACGTATTTTCTGTTTCTACTATTTCTAAATAGTCTTTTTTTACTTTAAACTGCATTATAACACCTCACTTGCTACTAGGATTTTACTTTCTGTTATATAGTAATTGTTAGCATCTGTATTTATTTCATAGACAACCGTACTTTCTTCTATTATTTCTATATCTTTTATCTTTATTTTTCTTCCGGTTATATCCTCTAAAATATCCACAACTTTTAAATCTTTTGCTATAACAGTTCCTCTTAAAGTTAGAAATGGGTGTGAATAACTTGCTTTTATTTCTTCGTTTTCTACTTTTATTCTGTAAATTTTATTAACTATATGCTCATACTTCTTTGTTACAGGCTTTATTCCAGATGTTGTTACTATATTATCATTTATTTTTATATCTTTTATTTCTTTCATTCCTGTTTCTGTCAGAACTTTTGTATCTCCTGCAAAACAAGCCTGTCCATCTAAAACCATATATAAACTATATTTATTACCGTAATTGTCTGAATTTAATAAAAATTCTCCTATGTCCGTATATGTTAATTTTATCCATATGTATATAATCGTATCTTCTACTATATCTGTATCTATGTTTCCATTATGATTTGTAACTTCAACAAAATTTGTTGGTGTTTCAGTTTCACTAGTTACATATCCAATTTCTATTTTTGATAAATTCTCTTGACTTATTCCTTCTAAATTATATCCCAGAACGCTTCCCGTATTATAAAATGCGAAATTTTGACTTCTTTTAATTGTATCTATTTTTAAATCAGATATTGCTTTTTCTATGCTTTCAGCCAATAGCTTAAGATGTGTAGGAACGTCTGCTTTATCAGTTTCTTCTGGATATGGGAATTTATATTTACTTGTTTCTCCCATCTTCTCTTCCTCCTTATTTTTTTAAAATGTCATTATATGTTTTATTTTTCAATTGCTTATACGTCTTTTCTTTATAATCACTATACTTATAAAAAATATCTGCTAAATTTAGGGTGTGGCACCACCTATTTAAATCATCGCTTGTTATAAAACTCGGACTTGTCCACTGCTTTTTTTTAAATTTTTCTTCTACGAATTTATTTAATTTTTCTATATTGTCCTCTATTAATTGTAAATCCTCAATGTATAAAAAATCTCCCATACTTTTTTTGTAAGTATTTATTTTTATTAAATTATAAAAAGCCGAACTGGTATTTATAGATGTTACAATTCCGAAGTTCTCTGGCAGTTTATAATTTTTTAGATTAATTTCAGTTTTTGTATTATTTTCACATACTAAATAAAGAAAATCTTGATTTTTTCCCAAATTTTGTTTGAAATTTATTGCTATTCCTTCATAGTCTATTGTTTTATAATTTTCAGTATTTTCAAACTTACACTCACCTATCAAATTATTTTCGGTTGTAATAATTGGTACTACATTTTCTGTTACTAGCCATTCATATTCTACTTCACTTTCTATATCTAAAAATAACTCTTCTCCACTTAGATCATCTCCTACTTGAATGTTTCTCGTTTTACTTTTCAGCTCCGGACGTTCAATATTTAAATTTTCTAATATTTTTAACATAGTACTAAAGATATTATTATAATCTGTTACCTTTAATTTATCATCTTGAGTCCAATTATCCTTTAACATTATTTTTTTAATCTCCTTCCACGGTCAAATAATAATCCAAAGTTCCGTTATATTCATATTCTATTCCTGTTATAATTCCTGTTTTATATATCATCTCATTTTTTGCATTATATATTCCTGTTTCAAATTCAATGGTATCTCCAATTTCATATGCAAATATGTCGTTTATATGCAAAATATAGCTATATTTTTTCTTTAAGTTGTTCGTATACCAATTAGCAATTTCTTTGGCTTTTTCTTCACTTGTTATATTTCGATTATCTATTACTATTTCTTCATTTTTACCATTGTTTATTATAAAATCATAGCTTGAAAATTTAAATGGTCTTATTTTGGCTGTTAATTCATATGTTTTGTCTGCATATTTGCTGTTTGGCAAATAATGAATATATATTAAATCAAAATAAAGGCTTCCTACATTTGATGTTACACCACTTTCATATATAGTGCCATCTTTATTGTAAAATGTAAAAATATAATTTAATACATCAGTTGCCAAACCTCCTGTGTTTCCTAAAAGTTCCAAACTTTTATTGGGATTTAATGTAGCATATCCATAAATATTTGTATTAAATTTCCCTGAAAATGCTTCTGTTTCCTCATCTAAATCATTCGAATATATTTTTATGTTTATATTCTTTAATTTATCATTTTTTTCAATTTTAGGATACTCTTGTTGATTTTCAAGCTCTATTTTTGCTATGGGGGTCGTACATTTTAAACGCTTAAAAACAATTTCGTTTTCTATATTTTCAAAAACATTTGCTTTAAAAAAAATCCCTAAACTTGCAATATAGTTATCGGACCTCATTGTTTTTTCATATAGAGTTGTAGTCTTTTCCGCTTCATTTTTTATTTCGTCATCTATTAGTATTTTTTCCGAAATTTTTTCATAATTATTGTTTTTTAACAAATATTCTAAAGTAAAAGGAAAATTATATATATCATCTTTATATAGCTCTATCCAATTACTTTTTTGCAATTTTGACAGTGCACCTAACCCAAATATTGTTAGCTCAAGTGTATTTTCGCCTTTTTCGAAATGATCAAAATATATGTCATCAACTTTTAAATAATAAATAATCTCATTAATTAATATCCCTAAAAAAACTGTAATTATATTGTTTTCGTTTAAGCTTGCTAAAATGCTTTCTTCATCAAAAATATTATATTCCTCATCTTCATCTACAATTTTTATCTCTATACTTTTGCTTTCAAGTGTCTCATTTGTTAAATTTGCTCCTTTTTTTGCAGAAATTGAAATTATTTTGTCATCATCGTATTGAAAAATTGTTCCAATATACATATTCAAAATTTTTGCGTGACTATATTTTTGAGACCATTTATAAATTTTTACAGTTACAGTACTTCCAGTCTCTATATTTTTTAGTTTTATTTTTGTACTATTATTATTATCAAAATTATATGTTGTTAAATTACCATCTTTACCTTTAATAATTACATCAAATTCAATAGCAAATTCTGCTCTTAAATCTGAAAAAATTATGTTTAGATCTGCTATGCTATTTTTATCATTATCACATCTTTTTATGTATGTAATTGGGTTTTTAAAAATTCCATTCGGATCAGAAACACTATCACTGTACCACCCTTCGATTTCTTCCTCATTCGAAATTATACATTCAGTTGTGTTCAAAGAAATTCCTTCATTTTCAAAGATGGCATATTTATACTTTTCGTTTACTATATTATTTATATATACACTATCACTTATTAATACTCGAGCACTATTCGTCACTATTCTAGCTCTAGCACCATCAATCAATTCTTGAGGTATTTTAATCATTATATTGTACCTCCTGTATACTTATCTGCTTTTACTTGTATAAAATTACATTGCACATCTTTCCACCCAGTTACAAGATGTGTATTTGGATCTATTGCACTAGCACTTGGCTTTAAATCACCCGCATACATTTTTTTTGTTATTATTTTTCCTTTAGTATTCGGGAATTTGCACTCAAATTCTTTTTTAAATTTTAAATCTGTTAAAAAACTTACTTGTTCTTTAGTTAAAAAATCCCACTGCATTTCTATTTTCCATCTTGAACTTATTATTTTTCTTATTAAATCTCCTAAAGCATTTTCTGTGCTATTTTCCCTTAAATTCGGATATGGAATATATTTTGATGGAGTAGGTAATGACACTCCATCTGCAACTATTACATTATTTTCTTTTATCATTTTCTACTCCTTCCTAATGTTCTAATATTGGTTTATATCCTCTTCTTTTTGCTTCATCATTTAAATCATCGAGTATTACTTTGGCTATTTCTCTTCCATTTATAATCATCTTGTTCTCAAGCGTAATTTTGGCAGAGTTTGTTTCAGTATTGTCCGATAATTTTGAAATTATGTCATTTAATTTATTATTGTTATTATTTTTTTCTATCATGAGGTCTGTATTTATTTTTGGTTGTGTTATATTGTTTACACCATCAGCATTGATTGTATATGACATTACAGATGCCATATTTTCCATTTCATTTTTTACTTTTCCTACATTTTGTCTAATACCATAAACCATTAAATCTATCATATCCGGCATATATGTGTGGAAATTACTTAGTGGTCCTTCATCCGGTTCGGTGAAATGTAGAAAACTTTTAATTTTACTTGCAACATTGCTTACTGCCGATGTAACTTTTTCTGTATTTCTTTTTATTCCATTTGCCATATTTTCTGCTAAATCTCTTCCCCATCTTCCAGCATTACTTGCTAATGTAGAAAAAGTATTTCCAGTATTATTATCCCAGTTTCTTATTATTGTATTGGCCCTACTTAAACCTGTAGAAATTGAACTTTTCATTGTTTCTAATTTGTTTCCAACTGTTTTACAACAATTTTCCCAACAATTTGACATGTTACCTTTTACATCTCCAGCCCAATTCAACACATTATTTTTTATATTTCCAATTTTTGTTCCAATTCCATTTTTCATCTCTTCTATTTTCTTCAATGCATTTTCTTTCATTTGTCCAAAATTTAAAGGAACATTTCCAATTAAACTTGCTATTCCATCTAACAAACCTTGAACAATATATTGACCAATTTCGTACATTACTTTTGATGGGCTGTGAATTTGAAATAAACTAACTATTGCTCCAATTATCGATTCATCAAATTTTTCTTTAATCCAATCTTTTAAATCTCTAATTTTTTCATGCATTCCTTGTTTTATGCCTTCTACAATATCTCTTCCTAATGTCTTAATAGAATCTGTTAAAACGCTCCAATCTCCATTTATAAAAAGTCTTGTATATTTATCCTCAAAATCTTTTTTAAACTCTTCCATTTCTTTGTCAGTTAAATTTAATCCCCACATTTTTACAAGCAATTCGGTGTGATTTTCCACTACAGAGCCTCTTACTGATGTAAAAAACAAATTCTTTAAACTTACAAGTAGTCCTTTAAATCCGGTCCATAATGTATCAAGCAATTTGCTCCAGTCAATATCCTTTATTGCTTCTTCTATTCCCTCACCAATAGAAGTTCCGAAATTTGCCCAATCAAAATTTTTTACAAATCCATATGCTGTATCTACTGCAGAATTTATGCCATCTGCAATTGTTCTACCTGTTAATTTCCAGTCTTGAGTCTTTATTCCAGAATTTAATGTTGTTGCAACTGCTTTTCCAATTTTCTCAAAATTAGTTTTCTTAAAAAAAGTATCTGCAAATATTAATGCTGTATTAATTCCATTTCCAATTGTTGAACCTATCAAGCTCCAATCTGTTCCATCTATAAATCCATTAATAAAATCCGCAATATTAGTAGCTACTTTCTTAGCGCTATTTTGTATTTTATTCCACGGAATTTTTTCCAAAGATTCATTTATTTTTTTTCCTAGCTCTTCTCCAACTTTATACCAATCTCCGTTTTTTATAGCTTTTATAAGTGTATTGTCTAAATTTTCAATTTTAGACAAATCAAAATTTGGAGTTGCTCCAGCCGCGCTTCCACTTCCACTACTATCTTTTTGTATATTGTGTATTTCATCAAAATCTGCTACATGATTTGATTTACTTGCTTTTGCAGCCTTTCCAGCACTTTTTGCCATACTATTGTATGCTTTTGCACTTGCATTAGCAAAAATATTTACTCCTGTTAAAGCATACGCAACGCTTTGTATCGCCTTCATTAATTGATATACTAAGTTAGTTACAAATTGAATTACTGGTGCTAATGCAGATCCCATCGCATATTTCATGTAATCTATATTTGCACTTAATTGTTTAGCTCCAGCATTCTGACTGCTTAACCATGTATTAGCGCAACTACTTAATGTGCTATAAATTCCTTGCATAGAAAATAGAGCTCCAGCATATTTTAAAATATGTCCTAAACCATTTTTTACTCCTGTCCCCATGCCTCGTATTGTGTTTTTCACATTTACAGCTATGCCTTGTACATTATTCATTTGTGGTGTTATTTTTCTTAAAGAGCTAAAAATAGTAGAGAATATGTTTCCTCTACTATTTGTATTACTTTCTAATTTTTGTTTTTGATTGTTCAATTTTTCTAGCTGTGCTTCTGTTTGTATTATGTCTTTTGTATTTAAATGTATTTTTCCTTCCTTAGCTTTTTGTAATTTTTCTTCAATTTCACTAATTTTATATTTTACCAAATCTAATTGCTTAGTATTTGGATTTATACTCACATTTTGAAACATACCGTTAACTTGTTGTACTTGTGGTTTTATTTGTTTTATCTTAGATTTTAATGTATCCCAAAAACTAAAACTTTGCTGACTAGGTTGTGCATCTACTTGCATATTTGAATGTGTATTAATTTGTGGCATACTCAAATTTTTATTTAATTGTTGATTTGTTTTTTCAATATTAGTAGGTAGTCCTTGTGCCTCTTTATTAAGGCTAATCAGCTTTTTTAATATACTGTCATATTGTTCTCCTTTAGGTGTATTACTTAATTCGTCGCTGAGTATTTCCATATTTTTATGTAATTCTTGTTGTCTCGCGTTTAAGTTGTTTAGTTTATTAGATGTGCTATCTAATCCTGTTGTAGTAAAACTTACTTCATTTGGATCGTACTTATTTATAAAATCTTGAATTGACTTAGTATCATATTTTATATGTCCTACTTTAGAAACTTCTTTATTAACATTCTGAGTTTCAGTTTTTAATTCTTGCATTTTTTGTTTGTATCTTTGCAAGTCATATGCATTTCCCAATTGATCTGAACTTCCTTTTAATTTTTGTACTTCTTTAGATACTCCAGCTATTTCTTGCTTTATTCCTTGCATTTTTATACCACTAACATCATTTGGATCGAATGTCTTTTTTATTTTGTTCTTTACTTTATTTAATTCTTTATCAATTCCACTAGCTTTTACTTTCTTAGCTAACCCATTAAAATTTACCTTCTCGGTTTCTGCTTGTATTGTTGATAATTCCTTTTTTATTTTTGGAGAGATTTTTTTAAACTCCCTTAGAGCCTCTTCAACCTTTGCTGTTACTATTATTTCTATTTCTTCTACAGTCATATTTTCCCTCCTTTCCTAAAAAATAAAACGTCAGAAAATTTATTCTGACATGAAGTATTTTAAATTTTTTAAATTATTTTTAGGCAAAAGAAAAAGTCTTGATTTTCAAGACTTTTTCTTTTTTTACTTATTAATTTCAATAAAATCTGCATCTATTTTAGGTAATGTAACCTTAGCTCCCATTATAGATGTATAAGAGTAATCTCCTTTTGCAGTTCCATATATGGTTATTATATCATTTTCTAATATCTTATCTTCTCCATTTTTTGGAACATATGTTACATATATTGTATCTGTATAATATCCATACTCTTCTTTTGTTATATTTACTCTTAATTCAGTTTTGTTATTATATTCTGTTACTTGTATAACTTCTCCAGTTACTTTTACCTTTGTTCCTTTAACATTGTCTGGATTACGTGCTAATTCTTCATAACTTTTTTCTATACATTCATCTTTGTATTTAGTTTCATCTACTACAATTTCATTTTGAGTATTGTTTTGTAATATACTTGTATTATTACTTGGATTAATAATAAAGAAAAAGCTAAAAAACATTGCAAGTATTCCTAATACTAATCCTGCAATTCCTTTATGTTTTGTTATATAACCACAAAATCCAAATATTGCAGCTAGTGCTCCTAAAATCATACCTACATATGGTATCCAGCATGTTACAATTCCCAATATTCCCAATACTAGTGCTGTTGTTGCCATAACTTTTACCTCCTAAAAAAAATAATAAGTACATTATATCATTTTTTCTTTTTGTTTGTGTCGAATTTTGTCGTTTTTTTATTTTTTTTCAAAAAAATTTCTAAACACTTTGGTTAATGGCACAATTTTAGGCTTTCTATTTAATGGATGTGCTTGTATTATTTTATTTGTTACTGCTTCATTTAAAATTATATTTTGTTTATAATTTTCATTTTCTTTTATAGTATTACTTGCACAATACAAAGTTACTCTTTTAAAATCGCAATTCCAAAACTCCATTGGTTGCATCCCATAATAATAACAAAGTGGTTCATATGCATATACTAACTGCTCTATAGTTTGGCTAGTTTGAATATTGGCAATTATATCGTCTAGCCTCGTGAAAACTTGAACTCTTCCTCTGCAATATTGGCTACAGCTTTCTCTGCTGATTTTTTTATTATCTCGTTCATATCTATTGTTATATCGTTGTTTATTTTTTCCATCAATTCTTCTTTTGTCATCTTTTTGTTGAAAAAACCCATTTTATTTATATCCTCAGCAATTTCTTTAAATATATCATTGTATGTTTTATTTTTTTCTTCCATATATACATCTATAAAATCATAAACTTCTTCGAAACTTTGGAATGCAGATATCCCTGTATCTGAATCTTCTGCAAATATAAAAATTATTTTTGACAAAGACTCAAGATTTTTTTCTGTTAAAGCTTTAAAATATACCTCTTCAAAACTTTTTCCATCTAAAAGGTTTGTTATTTTTACAATCTTACTTGTTCTATATACTAAACTTATTTTTTTATTTTTTGTTATCATTTCCATTATTTTTCTCTCCTTTGCAAAAGAGAGAAGGCACACTTATGCCTCCTCTATATTTTTTTCTGTTGTGCTAGTAATTTTACTCGTTCTACTCCTAGCACTTAATGTAGAACTATTCTGTGGGAAACCCTTCATTTTCTTCTACGGCAGATGTTTTATATAGTGACATCTTATCTTTTATAAATTCTTCTGGTGTTATTGTATCTAATGTAATTCTTATTTTTCCAGTAAAATATCTTACAAGTGGTTTTCCTTTAGTTTGTGCTGTTGACTCTGGTAATTCAAAGAACCAAAAATATTCTTTGTCTTTATCTAATTCTCTTAATCTTTTATGTTGTGTATGTGTATATAATATCGGTATTTCTATTGTTTCTGCCTTTCTTATTCCCGGCTGTGCTAATTCATAGTCTAGATCCAATACAGTTGCTGTTATTGCATCCGGTGCTTGCTCCAATTGTGGAATTTCTGAAGTAAAACTTACTTGTGTTCTTTCTCCAATTTTGGTTTCTGAGTACCAAACTTTTGTCAAAGTTGATACATCTGGTATTTCTCCTGCCATAATTAATCATCCTTTCTATTTTATAAATTCAAATGCGTTCGTTATTCCATTATAACGAACCTCATATGTTACCGTTAATCCATATTTTTTTGATGTATTATCAAAAATTAACGGACTTGTATTTGTTCTAGTTAAATTGTATTCTTGTAATTTATTATCAATTTCTTTTGCTATATCCATACATGATCTTTGTTTTTCATTCCAGCATGTAGCTGAAAATTGAAACATTGACAATATAGGAAATGCATTATGTGTTTTTAATATACTTTTTAAGGGATTGTGCAATTCGATACATGGAAATACACTTTCCGTTGTTGGGTACTGTAATGTTTGCTCATATCCCAAGCTTTCTAGCTTTTCAAACATTAGATCAGAAAACTCCTTTTCGCTTAAATCTCTCATTTGCACGCCTCCTTTATAATTTCATTTATTTTTTTCTTTATTATTTCTTTGTTTTCTGCTCTGGTTTTAAACTCTGCATCTGTTAGAAAATGGTTTGCTTTCATACCCGTTGCTACATAAAATTGTGTATTATTTATTGTTGTTATTGGGAAATTTAGTTTCCTACCTACCTTGCGTACAGGAATATACCATTCGGTATAACCTGTTTCTATAAAATGCTTTGTGTTTCCAATATGCTCTTGCTCTGCATATTGTCCTGTTCCAAAATACTCAAACCATAGATATGGTTGCCCATTTTCTCCTAAAAACTTTGAAGGGTCTGCATATACTCGACCTTTTATTTCTCTTGTTTGCATATTAACTAATTCAATTAATATTCCCTCACTTCTATGTCCTCGTTCAAGTCTTATTGCATATCCTTGTATATTTTTTAATACATCTTCTATTGCTTGTCCTATTTTGTTTTGCAAACCACTTTGTATCTTTTCGATTTTTTTAAAATTATGCTTAACTTTTATTTTACAACTAATTCCCATTGTTTTTCTCCAATTTGTACAAGGTATTTCTTCCTACTTTAGGATTATCTGTTACTATGTAATCTGGTATTATTTGTTCTATTTTAGATATATCTTTAAAAGATATTCCATCACCTTTTACAATATTATATTCCATATCTGTTCGTGCGTTTTCTATGCTGTAATCTACTTCTCCGTTAGTTTTTCTGTCTAATTCATTTAAGTCTTGTTGCAAATTTAACCAAACTATTCCTTTATATTTCCATTTTTTCTCTTTTTCTCCGTGATTATTTATTATTGTATGTTCAGATACCCATACTTTTGTTAAATCTTTCGTTAACATTATTGCAACCTCCTTAAGTTGTTTGATATTATATCTTTCTTTAGCTTGTCAATAATGTTATTAAATGTACTAGACATTCCACCTTCGTTTCGACTAGCCAAACCCTCTGCGCCTCTTGCAATATATGTTGCTTTTACCGCTTCTTTTACTAACGGATATAATCTTGTGTCTTCTTTTCTTAAGCCTGAGATATTTGAGGCAATAGAATTTATTTCCTCGTATATTTCTTCAATTATTTCCTTGTCTGTATCTTTATAGTTAGGACCTAGGTCACTTGTTATCTTTTCAATATTAGTTCTCATTCTATCACCTCCAATATTCTATCCTTTTGAAATTATTCTTGCTATAGCAATTTCTTTATGGTTATATGAACTTCCATCAGAACCTTCTACTAAATCCCAGTTTGCTCCATCTGCTAATTCTTCATCTGTTGGAGAATCTGTTGCTTGATTTTTCATTAAGTAACTAACGCCGTGAGGAGCTATTACCTTTCTTTGTCTTTCATACAAGTAATCTCTATCATTGTCAGCATCTCTATCCATTTCATGAGGTACTTTTGCCCCTAAATCTTCATAGTCAAAGGCTCCTTTACCGAAAACATAAGTAACATATTTAGAATCTCCATATCCTGTAATTTCATAGTAGTTTGCAATATCTCCTACTACAGGGTTTTCTACTAGAGTGTATTTTATATTAGTTCCTGAACCACTCTTTGTATAGTATGTTTTTCCTTTTGTCAAAGATGTATCAGAAGTTTTTGCATATGTTGGTTCTCTTTCTTCTGTTATTTCATCGTATTCAATTAATAACTTTCCATTCCATGTATAAACATTTAATTCTCTTTCAATTCCATTTGGATCATTATATCTTAAGTTTGTTACTAATTTTTTACCTTCTAAATTTGTTACTATTACAGAATTTGCTACTGCTAATTTGAAGTTTCTTCTTCTGTCCCCACATGCTTTTTGTAACGCTGTGTTTAATGTTGTTTCAGCTACTGATGACTCAGTTTCTTTTGATATATCATATGTGTGTTTTGAAGCAAAAACTTTACCTGCATCTGATTCCATAGAAAATAATGCTTTTGTTATAATTAATAATATATCTTCCCATGCACTATCCCAGTAATCGCCTAATTGGTCTGCAACTTGACTCATAAAATCTTTTTTAGATGTTACATCATATGTAAAGTCATCTTCATAAAACTTGTCTTTTCTACCAATAACAACAACACCTTGTTTATATGTTGATAATGTTTTTCCATCATCATATTTTGTTTTTCCATCATAGTTTACTGGTTTACCTTTTAATCTTCCTACCATTGGAATTATTCCATATTCAGCACCAGTTTGTGTTGTGAATAAGTCTCTTATTTTTTTATTTCCTTGTAATACTCCTGATTTTATTAATAAATTTAATCTTTCTTGTGGAATTGTATCGTAGTAAGCACCAAATGCTCGTTCGTTAAAATATTTCTTGTTAAATGTTCCTGTACTTGTATAATCTCCCATTTTTTATACCTTCTTTCTTTTAATTTTTATATTTTGATAATTTGCAGAGTTCTTCATAAGTCATTTGACTCTCTGGTTTAGAACCTTCAATTATATCTCCTGTTTTTGGAGCTGGTTCCTTAGAATACTCATTTATTACTTTTTCTTTATCTGCCTTTGATACTCTTTCAAATATGTCCAATTTAGAATTAATACTTTCAGCAGTTTCTCTTGAAAAATCAATAGTTTCTATGTATCCTAGTGAGATTCCCCTTTGACTTGCTTGACGAATTGTTTCATCTTTTAGTCTGTAAGCATTTAGTTCGTTTTCAGCTTTATTAGCTCTAGCTCTTTCTTGCTCTAATTCATAAGACTTTTTTTGGTCTTCGTCCATTTTTGCAAGCTTATCTGCTTCTGCTTTTTTAGCTTCCATCTCTTCTAAAATTGCTTGTCTTTCTTTTTGCTTTTCAGCGTTAATCATTTTGTTTACTTCATCTCTTGTAAAAGTTTTTTCTTCTACTTTAGGTGTTTCAACTTTTTCCTCATTCTCGGTAGTAGGCACCATATCTTTTTTTAGCTCTTCGTTATTTTCCATAACCATTTCCTCCTTAACTTTTACGGTGTTATAACCAAACTATTTAACTTTTTACGGAAGTCTAACCAAACAACAGACAGTTTAAAGCCATATCTAGGGCATAAAAATAAGAGCCTGTCGACTTGGCTCTTAATTTATAATTATAAAATGTTAATAACTTATTTGTTTTTTTCTTTAATGTTAAAATGTATTGCACACCCAATTATTACTGCTATTTCTACTAATATTGTGGATATTATGCCACATATAAATGGATTTATATACATATTATTTTCCCTCCTCTTCATATATTGCTATATAATTTTTGTTTATGCTAAAGTTGGTTACCTCGTCTGGTGTCAATTTTGCACTAATTTCAATATTGGTAACAAATTTCAAATCATTCGTTATATCATCTGCTCTTTTTATTAATTCTTGTCCAATTGCTATAATAGATTCCTTTACTTTTTCTTTTCCAATCGGTATTGATTGTTTTTGCATATTTTTACCTTCTTTCTGTAAAAATTTTATGATAAATACATTATAGTTGACCTACAATAATGAAAGTGGTGTTGAATTGGTGGTAAATTTAATCCTAAAACCAATCCTTGGCACTTTATCCTTTCTATTTTTAAATCCTTTTGTGTTTCTCCATAGTATCTATCAAATACATTTTCTTTGTTAATATAAAACTCTTGATTATTTAAGCTATTGCACATTAGAGTAGTTTTGTTGTCTTCCACTGCAATAAATCTAACTTTTGAATTATCTTTTGAGACTTTTTTTATTCCTTCTAATTTTGCCAAATTATTTAGTCCTATCATTTGCAAATCTGTTGCCCCTGATACTTTGTCACTATTTATATTAAGTTTTTGATTATTTTGTCTGCTTATTATTGTTTGAAACTCATTAGAATCGATTTCTAGGTCTTTTTTTTGTTGTATATTTAGAATTACTTGTTTGTATATTTGTTGCACATTATATTGTATTGTTGTTTCAATATACTGTTTCCAAGTTAGTCCGACTATAATTCGGCTGGTCTAACAATGCAAGAAATAAAGCCAGTGTTAATATTGACGGCTTTTTCTTTTTATTTACTTCTTGTTGTCCTTGTTCGTAGTAATAATTAGCATCTTCATACATTATTTTCTTTTCTTGTTCTTCTAACTTGCTTTGTTCTTCTATATAGACACTATAAATAAGTAATTCTAGTATTTCACTATTCTTTACTCTTGTTCTTTTATAAATATTATTTGCTAATGCTGTAAAATAGCTATTATTCTTTAATAAACCTTGTTCTTTCCATTGCTCTATATATGTATTTATTCTTTTCTTAGTTTTATTATCGGCTATGTTATAGATGTTTTCTGTTGTAAAGTTAAATGTATCAAAGATTTCCTGAAGTCTGTTCTGTGTTCGTTTTGATATTTTATTATATAGTTGTTTTAATTCTTGCATTTTTGTATCGTGATAATTCCATATGTTCATATTAAACCCTTTCATAAGTATTTTTAAATATTTCTGGTTTACATGGATATATCTCACCTTGTATTCCTTTTATTATATAATCTCCGTAATTTGCATGCATAACTCCTTCTAACGTTTGTATATCTGCATTAGTATCATCATAATGTTGAAAACCTGTTGATTTTCCATGTAATATAATTTCATTACTTGATACTTTATCCATAAACCAGTCTGGAATAAAATCTATTCCTAATCTAAATGCTTCTATTTCTATTGGAATTTTTCTATATTTCATTTATATTCCTCTATTCTTTATTGATTTGCTTATTAACTACTTTTGTTTGTTCCTTTTTGTTGTCTGCTGTTAGTTTTTGTGCTTTCTGCTGTTCTGTCAAATCTGTTACTTTGTTATCTTGCTTTTTTTCTTTATTATCTTGTTCTACTTCTGCTTGTCCCATCATTTGCATTTGTTCTAAATTCTTCTGAATGTTTTCTTCATTTTGTAAATCCATCTTTGCTAATTCACTTGTGCTGTCTAAATCAAGTCCTAATAAGTTTATGACCGTATCATCACTTACTAATCCTCTTATTTTCATTGCGTTTGTAATTGTTGTTGCAGTGTCAGAAGGTAAGTTTCTATTCAATTTTACTTCAATATCTCTAAAGTCATATGTTTTACCTTTTTCTTTATTGAATTTTTCTAATATAATTCTCCATCTTCTTGTTAAACCCTCAAGAAAATCACCCTCAAATGTTGCTATGTATTGTTGTAAACCAAAGAATTTCTTTTCAAGTGCTGCATTGTTGTCTGCTTGAGTAAAACCTAAATCAGTCATATTAGGACAAAATGAGCATAAACAAATAATATCCATCAATGTCTTTTTATGGTTTTGCAATGCTGTATCATTTACATTCTTTTCAACCCAAGCAATGTCGCTATTTACATCTTTATTTCCATCAAAATATCTTACTCTACTTGTTAATACATACTCATCTTCTTTTTGTCTTGCTGGATTTATAATCTCTTCACCTTTTTCATTTTGTATAAGAATCGGATTTTCTGGTGTATATCCTATAACTTTTAATATTGCTTCATCATTATATTTAAATACATTTCTTGAATTTTGAATACATCTTTCGTATGCTTTTATCAAGCTTATTATAGGCTCAAATATTGCCATTCCATCACAGTTCTCTATTGCTGTTGCTGGTATATCATCATCCCATTTTTTAGGTTGTTTTTCTTCTATATTTTCTTTAAATAATGGTTCATCTTTAAATTGTTGTTCATATTCTGGTGTACCAAATATTTTTCTTTTTTCAGGTGTATCGTAATAATATCTTTTCCCATCAGCCGTTGTTAGTTCTATCATTTGCTGATATTCACCATTGGCCATATAGGTACGTATTATTCTATAAATACCAATTAAATTCTTTTTAGCTGAATAATCCCATATTGCCACCGTTTCTAAGGCATCACTTCTCGCTATTGTTATTTCTCCTGTACTTTCATCTTTATAGTATATTTCATAACATGCTCTTTTTACTAAATAATCTAATACCATGTGCAAGAAATGTGAGCCATCCTTGTTATAATCAACTATATGTTTTATTAACTCTTCTATTTCTTTAATTTCTTGTTTATCATTAGTCTCATGATTAAATAGTTCTTTTATTATTTTGTCTTTATCCTCGTTAAATGCCTTTACTTTATAAGTCGGTGCTTTTCCTCCAAAGTAACCTGCTGACATAATTGATATATATCTTTCTAAAGGTACTTTTATATTTTCATCATCTAGACTTGCTAGTTCTTCATCTGTCAATTTTCTTCTAAATTTCTCATACAATTCTTTTCTAACATCTAATTCTTTCTGTGCTTTGAAATATATATCTGTTATGCTTCTTTCTTCAGCTAATTTTGCTTTGCTATATCTTAACATTGTTTCCTCCAATCAAAAAAACACCTACTTAGTAGATGTTACATTTTTATAAATGACTTATTAGTCATTGCCATATTTGTATTTTTAGGTTTTGGATTTTCATATACTCCTGTTAAACAATCTTCAGCGTCATCGTGTTCATTTTTACCAGTTCTTACATAATGCTTTAAATGTTTAGCAAATTCTGGCCATTTATCTTCCCAATTTATAGGAAAATATATATTATTCATTACTCCTGTTGAATTACTTAATATTCTTGCAACTTTATTGTCTCCCTGATGAAACCATCTGACATTTGTATGTCTATTGCCTAATTTTCTTAAATTTATTATTACATTTCTTGCAAATCCTCTACCACCGTTGTTACTTTCTATGTTTGCATTTCCTACATTATCTTCAGTTAACATTTCCGCAACTGCTGGTTCTGTCACTTCCATCGCTTCTTGCGTATAAATTACATTTAATATGTAATATTCTTCATTGTACATTTGATAATTGATTGAACATAAGTAATCATCACCTTCATCGGCTGTATCTGTATAATTCATAATATAATGTGCTGGTGGTAGTTTCTCATAAGTTTTAAATGTTGTGTACAATCTATTTTTTACATCTATTGGCTCTTGCTGATAATTAGCATAAACAATATCTTTATTCATATTCTTTGTTTTAAATTCATAATCTTCTTTGCTTAACACATCTTTACACAACATTGAACCATCTTCTTGGACCGCTTTGTAATTTATATGTCTTACATTAGAATAATTTTCTAATATATATCCTGCTAAATCATTACTAGACCACCTTGTCATAATAATTATTAATTTAAATCCATTCTCAGTTCTTGATAGCATTGTATTATTAAACCAGTCTATATGATTTTTTAATGTGTTTTCGTTATAGGCTTCTTTTGCATTTTTTATAAGGTCATCTATTATCATTATTGTACAACCGAAACCAGTCGCAGTACCAGTTGGTGACGTTGCTAGATAATTTGATACCTTACTACCAGCCAATGCCCATTTTTTTTGCGTTGCTTCACCATCTTTAATTTTAGTATTAGGAAATATATCATTATATACAATTACACCTTCTGTTTTCTCAGAAGCTATTGTGTCTCTTACTGATTTTGCAAATGAACTTGACAAATCCTCATTATATGATCCTGTCATTATTTTTTCATTTGGATTTGTTCCTAATACCCATTCTACAAATTTCCCAGCAGTTCTGGATTTACCGATGTCTAGGTGGCATATTAATTACACACACTTTTTCATCACTATTATAAAAATCTTGTAATTGATAGCATAAATCTTTTAAAAAACTTCGTTCTTCTTTATAAAAATCAAAGGCGGTTAACTTGCAATACTCAAAAAAATCACGTCTAGCTAATTCTAAACGTGCTTGTTTTTTTATTTCTTCTCTTACATCATTATTCATTCAAAATCTTTCTCAATTCTTCTGTTGACATTCCTGAAAATGGATTATTTGTATTAATATTGCCATCAATCGTTACTTTCTCTTTAAACATTCCTAAATGTCTTCCTAGCAATTCAAGAGCTTTTGTTTTATCTAATAGTTTTACTTTTTGTGTATCACCTATTTTTTCTCTGTTATTTCCATAACCCTCATATTCTTCTAAAGTTTCTAATGATGATATTGCTCCTGCAGTTTCACTATCCATATCAGCTATGTTTTTTAATTGTCCATTTTCTGTATATAGTTTTCTTATATCTAAAAATGCTATTTTAGCCAGCTCTTTTATTACCATATCTTGTGTTACTTCTGTTCTTTGTTCTAGTTGTTTCATTCTTTCAGATATGTATTCTTGAACCTTAACATTTCTTAACATTCTGCTTGATGCTGCATTGGCTGTTTCATCTTTTTTACAATTAGGATAAGCAACCTTATATGCTCTTGTTGCATTAAGGTCTATTAAATACTCATCGCAAAATCTTTTTTGTGCATCTGTCATATAAGATTACCTCTCTTTCTTTTATTTTCTTTTAAATTGTTTTATCATTACATCTATTATTGTAACAAAAATAAAAAGAGTAAATGCTATTGCTATTACTCCTACACAACTTAATATAATCCATAAAAATATATTCCACATAATCTTATACCTCTTTTCCTGTTACTACATCTACTATTTTTACTATAACATCTGCTTCCCAGATATAATAACTTCCTATCTTAGATAAATTTTCGTTTTGATTTTCTAATATTACTTTTCTTTGCTCTAAATTTAATTGAGTATTTATTTTGATTTGACTAATTTGTGTATTATCACATTTATATCCTTTTTTATTTAGCACTTTTACTGCTAAATTATCTTTTGCTTTAGATATTTTTGCCAAAAGATTTTCTTTCTTTTTTGTTTTTACTTTTAAATGCATTTTATATCTCTCCTTTCTAATTCTCACCTCTCAAACATTCGCTCTTAATTAAATATGGACAGTAAACTTTTTGCTTTTTTATACTTGTTATAACTAAAAAAGAACAGCCCTTGCACTGCTTTGGTAACTGTTCTTTTATATTATTTAATTTTTCTCTATGCTCTGCTTTTTCTTGTGCTGTGTACTGTTCTGTTATTAATTTATCGTTGTAGATTAGTTTTCTTGCACGCATACTAATTCTCCTTCTATATTTTTTATTATTTTACAGTCTATGTTCTTATTGCAATTCTTACAGTTCTTTTCTTTAAATTCTTTTAATTTTTCTTCCATAACACTACACACCTTTCTAAAAAAACACTAAACAATAATATAATTATAGGATATGTTAGATTCTATGTTATATTATTGTTTACTATATTTTTAAGACTTAACTAGGATTGTCTTATTTTGCATTTAAATACATTTTTTGAACATATATGGAAAATTATATATCAATTGCCTAGTATATTGATATTATTAATAAATAAAAAAGAACTAGCTATGTTATATAACTAATTCTTTCTTTAGGTTGTTATGTGGATAATTCAACGTCCTATTTTTTTATTCTGCAATCTTTTATAGATTTGCTATTATATTTATATCACATTTTTTATGTGGGATTCTATGGGTTTTTATGGGTTTTTTAAATTTTTGAATATAAATATAGTGCCTTCCCGTGTAACTCACAGGTGTAATCCTTTGTATATCCCAAGTCTTCTGCTACCTTTTCCCAACTTTTTCCTCTGGTATATCTAAAAAACAATATATTTCTATATGGCTGTTTTAAAGTTTCTATTTTTTGATCTATTGCAAATTTTTTAACTATTAAATCTTCCATTTTTTTGTTGCAATCTATTTTTAAGTCTTCTAGTCTGTTTATTCCATCTGCAAATTTATCTGTCTCTGTGTTACTTGTATTCGTTTTTGTTATAGATAATGTAGTAGTAATTTTTTCTAATTTTGTCTTTAATTCTTCTGTATCGTTCATTTTTTCTTCTATATACTTAATATTTTCTCTATAATCTTTTAGCTCTTGCTTAGCTATTTCAATTTTTTCTTTTTCTTCCTTTGTTAATTCTTTTCTCTTTCCCATATGTACCTCCTAAAAATTTATTCTACTGTTTTGCCGCATTTTGAACATTTGCTTATTGTTTTATATGCATCTGCCCAGAAACTATATCTGCTTGTTATTACCCAATCGTGCTCACACTCCGCTTCTGTTGTATTATTTGTAACTATATTTTCTTTTACTGTATTTGTTGTATTTTCTGTTGTATCTACACAGCCTGTTAATATACATAGTAGTATTGCTATACTTATTATAGCTAATGTTATTTTTATTGTTTTATTCTTCATGTTTCTTTATCTCCTTTTTTATGGTCTATTAATTTTTATAATCCTAACTCTTCTAATGTGTATGCTTTATCGATTTCCATATTTTTATACATTGTGTTCTTTTCAAAGTTTGGCAAATTGATTTCAAAATCATTTTTGATATAAATTGTTATATATTCTTTTTGTCTATCTCTGTAATTTTCAAACTTTTTAATATTTGTAACTCTACCTCTAAATGGTTTTATAATATTGCTTAAATATTCTTTTTCTTTTGCTGTTAATATGTCTTTTACTTCCTCTAAATCATGAACTGTAAACCAATACGAATATCTCCATCCTTTATATCTAACTCTATAGCAATAATTAGACCTGCCCTCCGTATCAAAATCTTCGTTGTCTAATTCTGCTATTTCCCCGATTTTCCCTGTTCTAATTATCTTTACTCTTTGTCCTACTTTGAATTTATTCATACTTATTCCTCACTTTCTAATATTTTTTTTAATTCTTTTTTTATATATACACCGTTTACATCATATATTTCACATCTTTTGCAAATTTCATCGTCTGGCAGCTCATTTTCTATAAAATCTTCTAACTTCTTTTTTGCTATAAAATTTTCTTTTATTCTTTCTTCTAACGTATTGGCTATTGCAATATAACATTTTAGTTTTTCATTCTCTTTTAATATTTTTTTTAGATTTAGTAAAATGTGTTGCATTACTTTAGGTATTTCTAAATCTACGATTTCCCAACCTCCATTCCTAAAAAAATTGCTGTCTGTTTCATTTATAGCACTATTTTTTAAATAATTTTCAATTGTTTTTATATCTTCTTCTATACTATTTTCTTTCACTTAAAACACCTCGATTTCTTCTGGTTTTTCTATGCTAACAGTTTCACAAACTTTTAAATTAAAGAATGTAAACTCTTCTGTTTTATAATCTATCTTTAAATCTACTTCACACATTGTTTGTTTCAAGCATTCAAATATTCGTAAAGGTAATTTGATGTATTTAGGGTAATTATGATACTTTGATATATAATCATGTATTCTATTATTAACAATACACTGTAGTTCCAAATATACAATACTATCTTTAGTTGTTCTTTTATTTATCTTTTCTTTCACTATGTATCACTCCTTTCTTATCCTCCACAACTCATCTTTAAAATCACTATAGTGCCTATAAACCAACCAAATGCTAGTGCACTAAATGCTATTGCTAATAATTGTAATATTAATTTAATCTTGTCCATCTTTTACACCTCATTTCCCCAGCAATCCCAACCCGTTGCTGTTTGCCTTGCAAATAATTCTATTTTTGGAACCTCTCCAACTAGCTCTGTTATTTTTTCCCTTACTTCGTCCGGTTTTCTGCTGTGTTCTCTTCTTTCTGCTATAATACAACTACTTACTTTATTACTTTTAATTAAATTTCCAGGTTTTCCTTTTATTGCTAATAAACAAACCTCACAATTGGATTTAGTATAATAACCTATTCCAAAACATGGTTTCTTATTTTTTTTATTAGTTTTAATCCAACTAAATCCAAGCGTTTTATACATAAATCCCCAGCTTTCGATTATTTCTAGTGCTTCTCTCAAATTTGGAAATGTTGCCCATATAAATAATATACAATTATCTGCAGCTATTTTTTTTATAACAGTACTCATCTCTTTTATTTCTCTTATCGACATTGTACTATAATGTCTTTTTACTCCCCCACCCATTTTATGCCAGGTATGTACATCTCCGTAACTCCATGGCGGGTCCGCATAAATAATGTTGTATTTTTTTTCTGTATTATAAATATCAATTTTCATCTTTTTATTCTCCTATTCTGTGTATAAGTACACAACTTCGTATTTTCCTCTTAATCTACATTTTTTTAGCATTCTTGTTGTTTCTCTTGCTGTTATACTAAAAAATTTAATTATTTCTGGTAATGTACCAATTCTTATACATTGCTCATTATCTTTAATATCGTATACTCCATATATTTTCATTTGTTTACACTCCTTTTAAACTTTCGTAATTTCTATTATGGTTTCTTCTCTACCTTTTTCGTAGACTATTCTGCTTCCATCCCAACTTTGTAAAATGTTGTAATTATCATCTTTTAATACCTTGTATTTAACCAATATGTCTGCTATTGCATTCTCTAAATTTGTTAAATCTCTTTTTCGTTTATTTGAAACATAAAACGTGCATTTTAGATTTACTGGATAAGTTATATTGTTTTTGTATTTTGTTAAGAATTTGCCACACTCTCGTTCAAAATTTGCATATATTTCAGATTGTCCTATAAACAATTTTCCAGTTCTTTTATTTACTAAAATTCTCTGCGAATTTTTCTTGCTTCTGCACATAAGTGGTATTTTTATTATCATTTTGCACTCCTTTTATATAATTTTCACATCTGTAATATCCTCTAAAGTTTATATCTTCTAGTAGGTTGCATCCTAAACAGGTTACACATTTACAATCTTGTATTGTTTCGTATTTTTGTTTGTCCATATTAATTTTCTCTCATATTTGCTAGGTAATATCTTTTATATGTAACCTCTTCATCGAATCTGTTCTTTCCTTTTTCCCATTCCTTTACAAAGGAATATCCATCTCTTTCTAACCCATCTATTCTTGCACCTAGCTGTGTTATTCCTAAATCTACATATGCGTCTTTACTTGTTATACTTCCAAATTGCTTTATGTAATCTAGTATTCTTTGTTTTTGGTTTGCTTTCATTATTTTTCACACTCCTTTAATTTGCATAAAATTTGTTAAAATCTATATTTTCATATTCTCGTTGGTCGTAGTCAGTAAATTGTTTTCTTTGCTCTGCTCCTCTTAACTGTGCAATATTTGGTATGTATGGATTTGTTTTTATATGTTCTTTTATGTTGCTTATATATGTGTTATAGTTCACATCTTTTAGATTTTCATAGTATAATTTCAATTTTGAAACTTCAAATTTTGTATTGTAATTTTGTTGTATTATATAAATCCCTTGTTTAAATTCCTCTTTTGTCATTTAGAAATCCTCCACTTTATTCGTATTTTTTTTCGATTTTTTTAAATTGTCTTCTTTTACGGCATTTACAACCCATTTTTTTATGCATAAGTAATGCGATTTTGCTTTATATCCTTTCATTTCAATGTACTCGTCAAGATATTTTATAAGTTCTTCCCAGTTTTGATAGTCTTTCTGTAATTTCTGCAATTCTTCATCTTTCAGCAATACGTTATTATATTCTCCATATTTATGTTTGCTGGCTTTTGCAGATTCAGTTTCCGAAACAGGTATATTATTATTTATACTATCCTTACCTATACTATCCTTACCTAACCTATCCTGTGTCGACGTCTCGTCGACGGGTGGTATACAAGTCGTGTCAAGCAGTTTATATGCCTTATTTTCATCTAATATCAGTGTCGATTTTTCATCTTTATATGCTGTTTCATTGTATGTATCTTTTCTAATATAGTTGTGGATTCTCCAATGCTTTATAACAACGACACCACTTTCAAATGGTATTATAAATTTTTTTAGTATTAAAACACTTAAATCATCATCGGATGCTCCTGTCATTCTTATTATTTTTTTAGGACTGTTTACAAATCCATCATCATCAGCTCGCATTGCTAAATCGTAATAAAGCAGTCTTGCAGATGTAGGCATATCTATAAAAGCATCACTGTCTATTATTGTTTTTGCAAACATTCTTCTTTCTGCCACTTTTCTTTTGCTCCTTTCTGACAACTAGAGCTTATGTCTAGTTGTCTAAATAATTTTTTCCAAATATTTGCACAAAGTTTTCTGTTTTATACTGCTTTTTAAATACTTTTTGTCCAACTTTGTGTAATTTTTCTTGCAAAGTTTTATTATTTGTTACAGAAATATGGCATTTTCTACAAATTGGTATAACTAATCCATACTTCATGCTAAGTTGCCTATTTTTACCTTCGTAAATTTCGTGTAGCTCTTCTTTTTTTGCCTTACATAAATAACATTTTTCTAAATCTTTTGTTATTATGCTAGATCTATTCTTTTCTAGTTTTGCTAACTTCTTGCTTTTCTTTTTTATCTGTCCGCTTTTTATCGAATTTTCTGTGTTCTTCTGTCCGCTTTTCTGTCTTATTTTTGGGTGCTGGATTAAAACTATTTCTTAAATCTGTTACTATCATTTGTCCCACTCCTTTAGCAAACTATCTATTTCACTTTGCGGTTTTGTCTCTATATTTAATGTTTTTGCCAATTCAACAATGCATTCTATTAATAAGCTCATTTCTTTAGTATTGTATGTAGAACTACCGTAATAACAATTTACTTTTATACATTTGTCTTTTTTACTTACTTCTTGTACTAAAAATCCTAATCCTTGTTTTTCCCATATTCTTTTAAAATTCATATATGTTTTTTCTTGTACTATAAATGGCTCAAAGCTTCCTATTTGTAATATTGCATCTTTGTATACATCTTCTTTAGTTACAATTGTTCCATCTTTACATAGTTTTTTTGCAATTTTGTCACATAGCACCCAACAATAAGAATTAGCGTCTAAACTTCTTTTTTGTCTCCACTTTTTTAGCTCAATAGTTAGCTTGTTTTCGCTTTTTAGTTGCTCAACAACATCTTTGTTGCTTGCATCTACAAGAAGGCTTATTTTTAATTTTCGTGTGTTTATGTCTGTATCTGTTTTAAGTATTATTCCTGTTGTTTGCAGGATAACCACCTTCTTTCAAACATTTTGTTAATATTTCTAATTTAGGTAAATATTCATTTTTTATAAAACTTTCATCATATTCTATTTCTAACATTTTGATTCTATTTTTATCTATTTCATTAAAAAAATTAATGTAATCTTTTTCTTGCAAAGCATATGCAACAATAAAAAGTTTTTTTATATTGCTTGCATACATTTCAACTTGTGCTTGCCTCCAATATTGTTTTGATACTTTAAATTCTTTATTTGCATTGTGTGTTTTTACTTCATAAATACAAGTATTTGTATTTCCATCTAAATTAACTCTTAATCTATCTATTATTATTTGCTTGTCCTTTTCTAAGTCTTCAATATTTAATGCATCTAATATTTTATGTTCATAGTTATTTCCTGCTTTGGTTGCTTCTGTAGAAAAATTGTTTTTATTTAATCCTAATTTCTCTAACCACCATTTTTCGAATGTTTTTGTTTCCCAGTTTCCTACAACCATACTTGTATCTGAAGCTCCTACGTAATAACTTCTATCTTGATTTTGTATCAATGTTTGATAAATCCCTTTCAAAGTTACTTAAAGTATCAAAATAACTAAATAGTGCTTTTATTTCATCCTCTGTCTTATGGAGTCTTTCTGCTATTTCTCTTACTGATAAACCTTGCTTTAATTTTTGTGTATATATTTGCTGACATCTTTCTTTAATTTTAAATATATCGTGTTTTGATAAATCATCTTCCCAATTATCTTTATCACTTTTTAATTCATCTTTTAGCCATAAATCAAATCCTAGTCCTGTTCTTACTGCAACACCTTTAACGAACAATCTAGTTTGACAATTCCATAACCTTTGTTGAGACATTGAGTTGTCTTTAACTGGATTTGAACCATTCGTAACAGGTCCTCGTTGAATAAACTCTAAATCATCTATTACAATTTTTACTGCTGTTTCATATACTTGATTTATATTTCCTTTACTATCTTTAAATTCTTTTTCAGTCATATACAGACTACTCCCAGTCAGTTCATTTACAACTGGTTCAAAATATACTCTTTCTGCTCCGTTTTCATGTAGTAAATCAATAACTTTTGCCCAATTTAAATAGTCTGCATTATCTCTTTTCTCAGTCCATTTACTTACATCTATTTTTCTTAATTCTTTATAACTCTTTAACATTAATCTTCCTCCTCAAACCAATCAGGTGCATCATTGTAATAATCTTCATCTTTACAATTTTGTTGCTCTTCAAAATATGCATCTATTAACAATCTATTTTCTAAATTCATTTTTTCTTCTCCTCTTGCAAATCTTACAAATTTATGCTAATATAAATTTGTAATGCTTTACATAAGTATTTTAATTATGGCTTGTCTGTCTTCGTGGTTGTTGTTAGACAAGTCTTTTATTATTATTTTATATTGATCTATTAGATACTTTAATGCTTCTTTATCTTGCGCATTTAACATATATGTAATTGCTTTTGCCAAAATATTTGCCATTTCTTCTTGCATTTCTTCTGTTCTCTTGTCTATTGCTTGTCCTATTT
>ENA-OPCM01000609-OPCM01000609.1-human-gut-metagenome-genome-assembly--contig:-NODE-609-length-26437-cov-2.369873_pt1 | contig 26437 bp, 18 predicted proteins | sample MGYA00241252_ERZ501484 | MGnify/ENA primary metagenome ERZ501484 (study PRJEB25962, sample SAMEA2042583) | human gut metagenome | biome: human gut; feature: human-associated habitat; material: faeces...
GACATCAGAGGATTTTAACGCGCTGTATGCTGTGCTTGCTGATTCCGACATCATGCAGCATTACCCTTACACCTTTGACGAGACCCGCGTAAAAAACTGGCTCAACAAAAACATCGAGCGCTACCGCGTGTTTGGCTTCGGCCTGTGGGCGGTTTGCCTGAAATCTACGGGCGAGGTGATTGGCGACTGTGGTCTGACCATGCAGAACATAGGCGGTACGATTCTGCCGGAGATTGGCTATCATATCGCAAAGGCTCACCAGTGCCAAGGCTTTGCAAAAGAAGCAGCGCAGGCTGTGCGTGATTGGACATTTACACATACAACTTTCGGTATGGTGTATTCCTACATGAAAAAGGCAAACATCCCATCCGCCGCTACCGCCCGTGCTTGCCGGTTCTCCGGTTTCCGGTGTATTCGGTTTTTCCCAGTAAATGCTTCCGCAAAAGGTATCCCGTCCGCTGGCATTCTCATAGAAATATTTGATATAAGTTCCCGTACTTTTGTCGGCTGCATCTGTCCAGTTCACATCCGACACATATTCACCGGATGAATTACCTTTGTAGATGTCTCCCAGATCGCCGTCGTCACAAGCTGTAAATATTGCCAGTGCACCACTTAACAACAAAGCTCTTTTTGATAATGATACTATATAGTTCTTCATATTATTATTCAGTTTTAATCTTCATTCGTTTCCGAAGCTACCCAACGGTGGGTGTACGTTCCAAACTCAGCATTGAAATAGAGGGTTACATCGGTTTTCACCGTAGCATAATAGACATTTCCCTGCTTTTCGCCCCATTGCAGTAATTCGTCGCAGAAACGGAAACTGTAATCCCATGGATCTGTGCCCAATGCCAGTTGATATAAATTATAATAGCTGTTGTCGGTAGTCAGATTCGGTTGCCCTTTATCTTTCTCCTTATGTCCCCAACGGTAGGTTGTTCCGTTGATTTCCATCTTAAAGCTATGACGGGTTTCACCGCTTCCTGCCCAACTTTCCGTTTGTTTCCGGGCAGTATAATTCTTCACACCCCATTTGCCATATCCCAGATAGTTGAAATCCTGTCTATACCCACCCGAATGGTTATAAAGATATACAGCTCCTATTTCATCGTAACTGATCGTTTGTTCACCCATATTGATGGTAATCCGGTAGATGCCTGATTGAGGAACCGTAACTGTATAGTCTTCACCATCATTACGCTCACGCAACACTCCGTTGTCGTCTACATAATAATAGCATTTGCGACCTTCTACAGTAGACATAAATATAAATGGCTGGTCGGCTTTCAATTGAGTGAAAGTCTGATAGATTCCTTCATTCTGACGGAGCATTTGTTGTGCTTCCGCTTCATCACCATCATCTTCCGTGCCCACGCCAGTGATATAAACCGGCTCGTTTTCAGAAGGCATATCATCAATGCCGTCCATCATAAAAATTACGAAATAACCTTCCAGACTACTAAGAGCCTGATCCAATCCGCAATAAGCACGCACCTTCCAACGCAGTGTGCCGTTGGTATTGCAACGGAATTTAGCCAGTTTACCTATTGTGTTTGCCTGATAATGGGTTAAAGTCAACTGCGATTCCAAACCGTTATTGTCAGAAAAGATCGTTTCTACCGGTTTGGTAAAGTCTCCCCCGATCGTATCAATCAATACTTCATAACGATATACTGTATTTCCGTGTTTCTCGGTAGGCGTCCATTTCAGAACAATATCCGTCAACGAAGCACCCGAAAGTACTACTCGCTCGCCACTAGCCATTGCATCCATTGTTCTAACAGGTTCAGGCGGAACAATCGGTTCATAATCATCCGGATCAAATCCCGGATTCAGTTTATTGTCACAAGCCGTCAGTCCGATAAGAAAAAACAGCAGGGCAAATTTGATTAGTTTTTTTGTTATCATATTGTTTCTCATATTATTATATTCCTAGTTTTAGTATGAATGAGGACATTCAATTGGTTCAAAGCGGCTCTTATCTCCATTATAAGTTGCAGGAAGTTCCGCTCCCCAGGCAGGTTTATTTTCGCTTATATTCTGCAAACAAACTTGCGCATCCAATCCGCTGCCGCCATTTCCCCAATTTTCAAAAACTGTAGTACCTCCGACACCTTTCGAGAATACCCAATATCCCATCAAGTCAGAGTGTTCTTCTGCATTAAGGATTTTGCACATATTCGCTTTAATTTCACTTTCGTCCAACGCTCTCTTCCACATCCGTGCCTGATAAACTTTGCAATATCCTACCCGATATGAATCTCCGGAACGTCCAATCAACAGTGCTTTATCATTTCCACCTACATCTGTCAGATTGAGAGATGAATTAGGGGCACAATCCTCATAAGAGTTATCTGCAGGAGTCAACGTTTCTCTCACCCCGTTTATATACATTTTATAAGCCTCTTTAGTACTTGATTTCGTTCCATCATATACAATGGCTATATGATACCATTTACCCGGAGTCTTACGTCCACCTTCCGAATCATCGCAATAAATAGTTTGCTGACTACGGAAACGGGGATCACTCTTACCATTAATTTTAGTGGCTATTTCAAAACGCGGATTCACATCCTTAGCTTCTGCACGAAGCAGGAATACACTTTCCAAACCTATAAACGATTGCATAGAACGAGTATAAGTCGGGTAGAACACAACCTCAAAAGTAAGCTGATTCATACTTTTCACCTCTGAATGTGATTCGGCATACTTTTTAATATCAATTTTAAAGCATACGTCATATTCCATACGATAACATACCGGATTCACATAAACTGGTAACGTCAATTTCTGACCTGCCGCATCAGACAGTTCCAGTGTGGTAGCCCCGAGCTTCTTTCCTGTTAGTTTTAACTTGGTAGCCCCGTCTTCCGTAATCAATTCTGCGGTTTTCAAATAGGTTTTATTATCATCTGTGAGTTGTGCCAACTTATAATCACCATTTCCTCTGGTAATAGCTATTTCTGTAGATGCCTCATAACCACCGATGATTAAAGAAGTTGCTTCATTTTCCAGTTTAAGGTTATATGGATTCACTTTCACCGAAATCTCCTCCACAGAACCTTTCTGGTCTGTCACAATCACTTTCACATCACCTCTAGCTTTGGGTTTCAAGGTAATCAGGTTCTCTTTTTCAGTAGCTTCCACAATCGTTGCATTCGTAGTAGGCTCGCTGTCTCCCACCTGATAAGTGAAACTATATCCGCCATTACCTCTCTCAATAGAGATATATTGAGATTCGGCATCCGGTTCGGCAAAAGTGGCTTCATTACTTTTCAGTGTCAGATCCACGATGTTCACTACCACAGGAATAGTGATTGTCTTACCTTTCTTATCTGTTATCGTAATATTTACCGGATCGGCTCCAGTCTCGAACTTGGCAGTCAACGGAATAACTTGTCCGGATAGTTCACCCACTTCCAAAAACTTATCAGCACCTTCCGGTATGGAAATCTGATAATCTCCGTTACCGGTCAAAATCTTCACCAGTCTCTTTTCACCGATAAAAAGGTCAAAACCTTCTTCCGGTGCATCTACCGTCAAATCCCAGAGTTTTGCTACCCGAACCAGCACTCTAGCCACTTTCTTACGTCCATCTACTATTAATATAGTAGTTTCCGTACGGTTATTTTCTTCCAACTGGCTATTTTCGGTAGCTTTAATAGTCACCTTATTACCATTGATTGTAGCCGTCGCCACGTTTTCATCAAATGGCTTCACATAATAATCGCCATTACCGGAGGTGATACTCACCGTAATTTCGTCTCCTTGTAGTAGTGTCACCGAATTATTATCGACAACCAGATCTGTTGCCGGTTTCACTTCCTGTTCTTCTTTATCATCACTGCACGAACCCATAAAAAATGGAATGGTCAATGCTGAAAGAAATAAAAAACTAAGTTTCCTTTTCATTAGATTAAAGATTAATAAATTAATACTTTTCAAGTTTATCTACTTAAAAACTTCGATGAGACAAAGATAAAATCACTAAACTCTACCAAAAGAAAATTAACTATCCTTTTTTACCTTTTGGCACGGATATTTACTATATTAACACGGATATTTACTTCTTCTTTTTCTTTAAAAATTCCCGCCACAGGCTACTGCTGAACCTCTTCCAAATGTTTCATCCGAAACTCTTTTGGCGTGCACTCATACTTTTCACGGAACACCTTAAAGAAAGTAACTTTGTTCGAGAATCCCGAATCGAATACAATTTCATCAATCGTCTTTTTAGTGGTCAGCAATAAATCTTTCGCTATGTGCAAACGACATTCCTTAATCAGATCGGTCGGGCTATCCTCTCCTATCTCTTCCATCTTCCGATAAAGACTCCGGGGACTGATTGCCAGTCGATCGGCGATATAACGCGGAGTCAAATCTTTGTTCGTTATATTATCATTGATAATCTTCAAAACCGACTGAAGGAACTTCTTCGACTCTTTATGCGTCAACTTCCCGTCCGACTTTTCAAAAGAACTGATCGGCGAACTGAAATAATTTTTCAACACCTCTTTCCGTTCTATCACCTGACAGACAGAGATACGAAGATACTCCGCACTAAACGGTTTTGTGATATACATTTCCGCACCGGCAGAAAGGGCTTCCATCTGTTGTTCCATCTCGTGCCGTCCGGAAACCACAATAATAGGAATATGCGCCGTCTCTTTCACCGATTTAATCCGCCTGGTCAGTTCAATGCCACCCATTCCCGGCATCATGACATCACAGATAATCACATTCGGATAAACCTCATTCATCACCTGATCCAGCCGTTCAGGATCTTGCAAGGTTACCACATTGAAGTCAGCCGAGAAGATTTCTCCAATAAACCATAGCATTTCGATTTCATCATCGACAACCAAAAGCGTAGGACGCATCTTATCAAACTCATACTGGGGAAGTTTCAGTATCGATTGAGTATCTATCTTAGGGATGTATTCCGCTGTGAGCCGCTTGGTTTCCGACACTCCGGTAGTCAGTTTCACGACCGGCAAGGTTAGTGTAAACATCACCCATCCGTCAGGAGTATTTTCCACTTTCAACGTACCATTCAGCAACTTTGCCATATTATAAGAGATGGCTAGCCCCAGTCCGTTCCGTGAAAAGTTCTTTTCATCCTGATTCTCGAAATTATCCAAAATGGCATACCGATTAAAAATATACTGAAAATCCTTTTCCTTGATGGTACTTCCTTCATTTGCTACACGAAGAGCCAGCATATTTTCCCGGCTCGTATCCACTTCAATCTTGATACTCTGTCCGTCGGGAGTATATTTAAAGGCATTAGAAATCAGATTAATAATAATTGTATTCAGGAATCCTTTGTCCGAGTTCCACATCACCTGCTCGGGTATCTTGCTCAAGAAAGTGATGTTTCTGGATTTAGCCATTTCAACAAACGTTTTGGCTATTCCTTTCACAATGGAAGACACATTCAATGACTCAACCCGCACTTCCCTGTTTCCCGTTTCAATCCGACGGAATTCGATCAACTCATGAATCAGGTTGTTGAGACGCTCCGCATTCGTCTGAATCATCTGTACGTAGTCCACGACAAATTTACTAAGTCCCTTCGATGAAAGGATTCGTCCGCAAGGACCATAAATCAAAGTCAGCGGAGTACAAAATTCATGTGCGATATTAGTAAAGAAACGAAGTTTGGACTCAAAGACATTCTTTTGATGGCGTTTCTCTATCTCGTTCAGCAATTCCTGCTTTTTACGTTTGGAGCGCAGGATAAAGGAACGTATCAGCAAGGCTGCCAGTAAAAGCAGACACAGGGCATAAATCAAATAAGCCCACCAGGAAGCATACCACGGATCACCTATACGAATCACCAGAGAATAGACATCACTCTCTTTATCAAAAACACTATTGTAATATTTCACCAGTAAGGTATATTCGCCGGGAGCCATATTCGTAAAAGAGACTCCGCTTTCCGAACCATTGTTTACCCATTGGTCACTCAATCCTTTCAGTTTATAGAAATAGGTACAGTTATTACCATTCAGATAATCCACAGAGGCAAATGAAACAGAAAAGAAATTCTGGTCATACTGCAAATTCAAGACTTCAGTTTCTTTTTTCCGGGTGAGAAATTCGCCCAGATTGTATTGTTCACCGAAGATAGACAGCTTATCAAAATAAACAGGAGGCATATAAAGCTGCTCCGGACGGCCATCCGCCCGGATAGCTACGACTCCATTGATTCCGCCAAAGAACAGAGTACCAGTCTGGGAATCCCGAAAAGCGGCTCCGTCACTAAACTCTACCACCTTTAAACCATCTCCAAAACCGTATGAACGAAAGACATTCCTTTTCGTATCGAAATTGATTAATCCAAGATTGGTGCTCAACCAGAAGTCGTCGGACGAGTTTCTAAGAATTGCATGAATGGTATTATTCAGGAAACCATTCTTGGCATTGAAGAGCTGATAAGAGGTTTCCGATGTGTACTTTATCAATCCGTAGCTCGTTCCGAAAAGATAGTTATTGCTGCTGTCTTTACTGATAGCGAGAATATTATTCAGGGTCATGTTTTCGTATTTGTGAGTAGACACCGGTTCCAGGCCATTCGTCGTTTCGTTATAGCGGAATACCCCATATCCTTTATTGCCAAACAACAGGTTGGCTTCATTCTCCGCATAAATAGTAAAGAAATAGTTCGATCCCAGTTCGCCGTCATTGATGATGTAACGTTGCGCATCCACAATCACCGGATTGTCCGGTGTTCCGGCAATACGAGCTTTCACCACTCCCATGCCGACACTCGCCAGCCACAGTTCGGAATCTGCTGTTTCGTAAATGTCATGGATGTATTTGAAATCTTCGTTACCGATCCGTATTGGTATACTCTTGATACGTTTTTCCCGATATGAATAATAAGTTAATCCTTCTTCGTCTCCTATCCAAAGCAAATTCCGGTGGCTCTTGGCAAAACAATAAACGGCATTACTACTCAAAGCACTATTAGAGGTAGTCAACACCTCCGCCCGACAGTCGGAGATGTTTTTATCGAATTCGTAATCATAGATTTTAAGAATTCCGTTTCCTTTGGTTCCCACCCAGAAAGTACGTTCATCATCAAGATAGATGGCACGCACGGGGCGTTCTATTTTCTCGGTATAATTGCTAAGCACCATTGATTTGATAGAATAAAGCGGGTTCGAATAAAGATAAACACCCTGCCCGTCGGTACCAATCCAAACAACATCCTGAAAACGGTCTTTCTTGAGACAGAATACACCGCTGTTGATAGGTAACGACTGAATTTGATAATGATTCGTCTCCTTCTGTTTCTCCAACAGCAGAATACCATCCATCAAAAAGCCCACAAAATAGCTGTTATGATAATGAACGATGGAAGAAATTTTGCCACGTTCCTGTATTTCTTTACCTAGATTGGCAATAAACTCATTCTTCTGGGTCGGAATATGGAAAGCATAGAAATTAAATTCCTTGTCTATGTAATAAAGAGATTGCTCGTCATTGAAACAATAAATCAAGGAAGTCTGATAAATCAGGTTCGTTTTCTGGGGTAACAGGGTGATATCTCCCGATGCGGCTTCCTGCTGTATATCATAACAGCGGTTATATCCTTTCATGACTACCCACATCCGGTTGTTACCGTCGATAAAGAAGTTTACGATATCGGAAATCGGGATTCCCGTGATATTGATTTTCTTGAAGACTCCTTCTTTTTTATGATAATAATAAATGCAGTTACTATCCTGGATAATGAACAGATTACCATGACTATCCTTATTCATAAAGAAGAGTTTCTGAAATTCATTATAGTGAGTGATTGTATTGGTTTTCCGGTTCAAACGGTTCAGCCCATAGTAGGTTTGAATCCAGTAAATATCTTCGCCCGTATACACAATATTGTCAATCAGATTACCAGATAAGTAATCCTCCTTGTCACGAGTCTTAAATTCCTCAATCTCCTGTCCATCATAAATATTCAGCCCGTCGCAGGTCCCAATCCACATCAATCCACGCTCATCCTGGCACAGAGATGTAATCGAACTATTAGACATATACTCTTTATCTGCAACTTGCTTCAAATTATAAGCATAAGCGTTATGTATCAACAGATTAAGAAAAAAGAATAGAATAAAAACCGACTGTTTTCCCATAGTGTATTATTCTTAGATTTGCTATATGACAAAGGTAAACAAAAAAACATTCCGAGCTTTTTTTTGGCCGGAATATAAGTAAAGTTCCGTGCCAGAGTAGTTAATTTCAGCGACAAGAGGCGATTTAGCCCCTCTATTACTAGAAGCACATTCCTTTTCTCCCTATTTTCGTCGTAGAAATTATTTTCAAATCAATAAATTCATTTGTTCATGAAAACACATTTTTCATTTAAACACTTGCTATTTCTTGGAGGTGCCGTATTGTACAGCCTGCAATCTTCTGCCGTTAAGAATCCGGTAGACTATGTCAGCACACTGGTAGGCACTCAATCCAAGTTTGAACTGTCTACCGGAAACACGTATCCGGCTACGGCATTGCCGTGGGGAATGAATTTCTGGACACCGCAGACCGGTAAAATGGGAGACGGTTGGGCGTACACGTATGATGCCGACAAAATCCGGGGATTCAAACAAACACATCAGCCCAGTCCCTGGATGAACGACTACGGGCAGTTTGCCATCATGCCTATCACAGGCGGACTGGTATTCGATCAAGACCGACGTGCCAGTTGGTTCTCTCACAAAGCGGAAGTTGCCAAACCTTATTATTATAAGGTATACCTCGCCGACCATGATGTAACAACCGAGCTTGCTCCTACGGAGCGTGCCGTCATGTTCCGTTTCACGTATCCGGAGACAAAGAATGCCTACGTGATTGTAGACGCTTTCGACAAAGGTTCTTATGTGAAAGTGATTCCGGAAGAAAACAAGATTATCGGCTATTCAACCAAGAATAGCGGCGGTGTGCCGGAAAACTTCAAAAACTATTTCGTGATTCAATTCGACAAACCGTTCACATTCGTTTCCACAGTTTTCGAAAACAACATTCTTCCGAATGAAACAGAAGCAAAAGGAAACCACACAGGGGCCGTGATCGGATTCGCCACGAAAAAGGGAGAAATCGTACACGCACGTGTTGCTTCCTCCTTTATCAGCCCCGAACAGGCGGAGTTGAATCTCAAAGAGCTTGGCAAAAACAGTTTCGACCAACTGGTAGCGAACGGAAGAGAGATTTGGAACCGTGAAATGAGTAAAATAGAGATAGAAGACGATAATATCGATAATTTACGCACCTTCTATTCCTGTTTATACCGTTCCATGCTTTTTCCACGCAGTTTCTACGAGATAGATGCTAAGGGACAAGTCATGCATTACAGCCCCTACAACGGCGAAGTGCGTCCCGGTTATATGTTTACCGACACCGGATTCTGGGACACGTTCCGCTGCCTGTTCCCTTTCCTCAACCTGATGTATCCGTCAATGAATCAAAAGATGCAGGAGGGACTAGTAAATACTTACAAGGAAAGCGGTTTCCTGCCGGAATGGGCCAGCCCGGGACATCGGGATTGTATGGTAGGCAACAACTCGGCTTCCGTAGTGGCCGACGCTTACATCAAAGGATTGCGAGGATATGATATCGAAACTCTTTGGGAAGCATTGAAACATGGAGCAAATGCACATCTTCGCGGGACTGCTTCGGGGCGTCTCGGTTACGAGTCTTACAACCAACTGGGATATGTTGCCAACAATATCGGCATAGGACAAAACGTTGCACGTACACTGGAGTATGCATATAACGACTGGGCAATTTATACATTAGGCAAGAAACTCGGTAAACCGGAGAGCGAAATCGACATTTATAAGAAACACGCGCTGAACTACAAAAATGTCTATCATCCGGAACGCAAACTGATGGTTGGCAAAGACAACAAAGGCGTATTCAATCCGAATTTCGATGCAGTGGACTGGAGCGGTGAATTTTGCGAAGGGAATAGCTGGCACTGGAGCTTCTGCGTATTCCACGACCCGCAAGGACTTATCAACCTGATGGGAGGCAAGAAAGAATTCAACGCGATGATGGATTCCGTCTTTGTCATCCCGGGTAAACTGGGAATGGAAAGCCGCGGCATGATTCACGAAATGCGTGAAATGCAAGTAATGAACATGGGGCAATATGCGCACGGCAACCAGCCTATTCAGCACATGGTATATCTCTACAACTATTCGAGCGAGCCCTGGAAAGCCCAATACTGGATACGTGAGATTATGAACAAGCTATATACCGCCGGTCCCGACGGTTATTGCGGTGACGAAGACAACGGACAGACTTCCGCCTGGTATGTATTCTCCGCACTCGGTTTCTATCCGGTTTGCCCGGGAACGGATGAATATATCATAGGAACCCCGCTCTTCAAATCAGCGAAGTTACATCTGGAGAACGGAAAGACCATCACAATCAAGGCAGATAACAACCAGCTTGACAACCGCTACATCAAGGAAATGAAAGTAAACGGGAAATCACAAACCCGTAATTTCCTTACACATGACCAGCTGATTAAAGGTGCTAATATTCAATTTCAAATGAGCCCCGTACCCAATAAACAACGGGGAACCACAGAAAAAGATGTACCTTACTCTCTTTCGTTTGAATAAAATATTGTACTTTTGGAGATCAATGAATTATCTACCAAACAAACTATAAAAACATGAAACTGAAAAACCTTTTACTAATTGCCCTTGTTGCGATCGTCTTTTGCGGTTGTCAAAGTAACTATCAGCCTACTTCTATCACCGTTGCCTCCTACAATTTGAGAAACGCCAACGGTGGCGATTCAATCAACGGAAACGGTTGGGGACAACGTTATCCGGTCATTGCCCAAATAGTGCAATACCACGATTTCGATATTTTCGGCACGCAGGAGTGCTTTATTCATCAACTGAAAGATATGAAAGAAGCATTACCCGGTTATGATTATATCGGTGTAGGTCGCGACGACGGCAAAGAGAAAGGTGAACATTCTGCTATTTTCTATCGCACAGACAAGTTTGACGTGATAGAGAAAGGTGATTTTTGGTTGTCGGAAACTCCCGACGTGCCGAGCAAAGGATGGGATGCCGTGTTGCCGCGTATTTGCAGTTGGGGACACTTCAAATGCAAGGATACCGGCTTCGAATTCCTTTTCTTCAACCTGCACATGGACCATATCGGCAAGAAAGCACGCGTGGAAAGTGCGTTCCTCGTACAGGACAAGATGAAAGAACTTGGCAAAGGCAAAGAGCTTCCGGCTATCCTGACGGGAGACTTCAATGTCGACCAGACCCACCAGTCTTATGATGCTTTTGTGAGCAAAGGGGTGTTGTGCGACTCTTACGAGAAGGCCGGCTTCCGCTATGCTATCAACGGCACGTTCAACAACTTCGACCCGAACAGCTTTACGGAAAGCCGTATCGACCATATATTCGTTTCTCCGTCTTTCCAAGTGAAAAGATATGGTGTGCTGACTGATACTTACCGCAGCATCGTAGGCAAGGGAGAAAAGAAGCAGGCGAACGATTGCCCGGAAGAAATCGACATCAAGACTTATCAGGCGCGCACTCCTTCAGACCATTTCCCCGTAAAGGTGGAACTGGAGTTCGACCAGCGTCAGCAGAAATAATCTTTGTATCTAGTTATAACCTGAAAGTTTCACCACACAACCCGATATTCCTATGAGAAATATATGTTTTGTAGCCTGTATGTTATTTTGCCTTACCTCCGCAGTGGGAAAGACACCGGGAAATACCCGTTATCTTTCTATTGCCGACTCAATTCTATCTAATGTATTGAATCTCTATCAGACGAATGACGGACTACTAACAGAAACGTATCCTGTCAATCCCGACCAAAAAATTACTTATCTGGCGGGCGGAACGCAGCAGAACGGAACGCTGAAGGCTTCTTTTCTATGGCCGTATTCCGGGATGATGTCGGGTTGTGTGGCTTTATACAAAGCGACCGGAAACAAGAAGTACAAAAAGATTCTCGAGAAAAGAATTCTACCGGGAATGGAGCAGTATTGGGATAACAGTCGCTTGCCGGCCTGTTATCAGTCATACCCCACCAAGTACGGGCAGCACGGACGTTATTATGACGATAACATCTGGATTGCACTGGATTACTGCGATTATTACCAACTGACTCACAAGCCTGCATCTTTGGAAAAAGCCGTTGCATTGTATCAATATATCTACAGTGGATGGAGCGATGAGATAGGCGGTGGCATCTTTTGGTGTGAACAGCAGAAGGAAGCGAAGCATACTTGTTCCAATGCACCGTCTACTGTGCTCGGTGTCAAGTTGTACCGGCTGACGAAGGATGCCAAATACCTCGAAAAAGCAAAAGAGACGTATGCCTGGACGAAAAAGCATCTGTGCGACCCTACCGACCATCTTTACTGGGATAACATCAACCTAAAAGGGAAAGTTTCCAAAGAGAAGTACGCCTACAACAGTGGACAGATGATTCAGGCAGGTGTATTGCTCTATGAGGAAACGGGAGATGAGCAGTATTTGCGCGATGCACAGCAAACAGCCGCAGGAACAGATGCCTTTTTCCGCACAAAAGCCGATAAGAAAGATCCGACTGTCAAAGTGCATAAAGACATGGCCTGGTTTAACGTGATCTTATTCAGAGGACTGAAAGCTCTGTATAAGATTGACAAGAATCCGACGTATGTCGATGCGATGGTGGAAAATGCGCTTCACGCCTGGGAAAACTACCGGGATGAAAACAGATTATTAGGCAGGGATTGGTCGGGACATAACAAGGAGCAGTATAAATGGCTGCTCGACAATGCCTGTCTTATTGAATTCTTTGCAGAGATTTAACACTTCTTCTCCGCAACACTTTCATAATCAATACTAATCAACAAAAAAAAGACTATTACCATGAATATAACTAAAGCCTTTTGTTTGTCCATAGCACTCTTTGGTGCTAGCAATATGCAGGCTATAACGAACAGTGATTTTGTCATCCAACAAGATAATACCAAAATCAACAACTATCAGACGAACCGTCCGGAAGCATCGAAACGTCTGTTTGTCTCTCAAGCTGTGGAACAACAGATTGCGCATATCAAGCAACTGCTGACGAATGCCCGCTTGGCATGGATGTTCGAAAACTGTTTCCCGAACACACTGGATACTACTGTTCATTTTGACGGTAAAGATGATACGTTTGTTTATACAGGCGACATCCACGCCATGTGGTTGCGCGATTCGGGTGCACAAGTATGGCCTTACGTGCAACTCGCCAACAAGGACGCGGAACTGAAAAAGATGCTGGCCAGCGTTATCAAACGTCAGTTCAAGTGTATCAATATCGACCCGTATGCCAATGCTTTCAACATGAATTCCGAAGGCGGCGAATGGATGAGCGACCTTACGGACATGAAGCCCGAACTGCACGAACGTAAATGGGAAATCGACTCGCTCTGTTATCCTATCCGTCTTGCTTATCATTACTGGAAGACGACGGGAGATGCCAGTATATTCTCCGACGAATGGCTTACAGCCATCGCGAAGGTTCTGAAAACGTTTAAGGAACAGCAACGAAAAGAAGATCCGAAAGGTCCTTATCGTTTCCAACGTAAAACGGAACGTGCACTCGATACGATGACCAACGACGGCTGGGGTAATCCTGTAAAGCCGGTCGGACTGATTGCTTCTGCTTTCCGTCCTTCGGATGATGCTACAACTTTCCAGTTCCTCGTTCCGTCCAACTTCTTTGCTGTAACTTCATTGCGCAAAGCTGCCGAAATTCTGAATACAGTCAACAAGAAACCTGATTTAGCTAAAGAATGTACTACACTGTCTAACGAAGTGGAAGCAGCCCTGAAACAGTATGCGGTTTACAATCATCCGAAATATGGCAAAATCTATGCTTTCGAAGTAGATGGTTTCGGCAACCAACTGTTAATGGATGATGCCAATGTGCCGAGTCTCATTGCCCTGCCTTATCTTGGGGATGTGAAAGTGAACGATCCTATTTATCAGAATACCCGTAAGTTTGTATGGAGCGAAGATAATCCTTACTTCTTCAAAGGTACTGCCGGCGAAGGAATTGGCGGTCCGCACATCGGATATGATATGATTTGGCCCATGAGTATTATGATGAAAGCATTCACCAGTCAAAACGACGCAGAAATCAAGACCTGCATCAAAATGCTGATGGATACGGATGCCGGAACAGGGTTCATGCATGAATCTTTCCACAAGAACGACCCGAAGAACTTTACTCGTTCCTGGTTTGCATGGCAAAATACGCTGTTTGGAGAACTAATCCTAAAACTCGTGAATGAAGGCAAGGTAGACTTACTAAATAGTATTCAATAGTCTCCTATTATGTTTTTATTGTATTCCTGCTTATGAGATAACTGTTTCTAACCTTGAAGCTTACGCTTCCAAAGTAGTTTCAAGGTTGAAGAACTTTAGTTTCAGGCCTTTGAAACCATAGTTTCAAGTAAGTGAAACTAGAGTTTCTCACCGATGAAACTAAAGTTTCCCACTGACGAAACAGAAGTTTCAAGCAATAGAACTTTTAGTTTCAAGTACTGAAACTCTCTCTTCTGTAATAGTCTGATAATCCTTGAATACCGCTCCGGATAGAGAAATAAGTACCCACATAGCAGAGAAACAATAAAATCCTTGCTTTCAACAAAGTGACAGCAAAGTTGTCGTCACCTTGCCGTCACATCATGCTGTCACACTGCAGTATATTTATAATCAATCATTTATGCCCAATCAGGTGACAGATGACAGCATTTTATTTATTTTCCAATTTATATGTAGGGAGTATATGACTCCTAAAAAATAAATGACCCATATAATATGAACAATATGAAATCAACTTTTTTATTCCTACTTACTACAACCATGATGACCTGTACTGCCTACGGACAGTCTTCCAATCATAAAGAGAACAAATTACCCGATTGGGCTTTCGGTGGTTTTGAACGTCCAAAGAATGTCAATCCGGTAATATCTCCTATAGAAAACACCAAGTTTTACTGTCCATTGACCAAAGATTCTATTGCGTGGGAATCGAACGATACATTCAATCCGGCTGCTACACTCTACAATGGTGAGATTGTCGTGTTATACCGTGCAGAGGATAAATCAGGTGTCGGTATCGGACACCGGACTTCCCGCCTCGGTTATGCCACTTCTACCGACGGCACACATTTCCAACGGGAAAAGACTCCTGTATTCTATCCGGATAATGATTCACAAAAAGAGTTGGAATGGCCCGGCGGCTGCGAAGACCCACGAATTGCCGTAACCGATGACGGATTATATGTAATGATGTACACCCAATGGAATCGCCATGTACCTCGCCTGGCAGTAGCGACCTCCCGCAACCTAAAAGACTGGACAAAACACGGTCCTGCTTTTGCCAAAGCATTTGATGGAAAGTTCTTCAACCTGGGTTGTAAGTCCGGCTCTATCCTGACCGAAGTTGTTAAAGGGAAACAGGTTATCAAGAAAGTCAACGGGAAATACTTTATGTACTGGGGAGAGGAGCATGTATTCGCAGCTACTTCCGATGACTTAATCCACTGGACACCGATTGTCAACATTGACGGCTCCCTAAAAAAGCTGTTTTCTCCCCGTGACGGCTACTTCGACAGCCATCTCACCGAATGTGGGCCTCCAGCTATCTACACTCCGAAAGGAATTGTCCTTCTTTATAATGGTAAGAACCATTCAGGAAGAGGTGACAAACGCTATACCGCCAATGTCTATGCTGCCGGACAAGCACTCTTCGACGCCAATGATCCTACCCGCTTTATCACCCGTCTCGATGAACCGTTCTTCCGTCCGATGGATAGCTTTGAAAAGAGTGGGCAATATGTGGATGGAACCGTATTTATAGAAGGAATGGTCTACTTCAAAAACAAATGGTATTTGTATTATGGTTGTGCTGACTCCAAAGTAGGAGTAGCCGTTTATGATCCGAAACGACCGGCAAAAGCTGATCCGCTTCCATAGTTATAAAAATAGTCTTGATTACATTCTTTTTTAAAGGAAAGATGTAATCAGGACTAACTTATTTCTTAAAACTATATTCCCCAAAACGGCTGAAAACAGTAAGTTCTTGTTAAGGATTTGCTTTTCAGCCGTTTCTAGTATAAAATAAAGCTTTCCGAAGCAGAATTAAATGCTACAATCGGAAAGCCTTATAATACCTATTGAAAACTGAATTGAATATTGAGAACCAGCTTTATTCTTTCATTGTCGGAGGCTTCTTCCTCCTTTCAACAATTAGCTGTCTTTTATAAGTAAGCCATCTTTATCCATTTATCTTATTCAAAACAACCGGTCTGTTTGCCGGAGCCTTACCAAAATTCTTATTAGGCTTTTTCCCCATTACAAACTTCAATGTGCTGCCATTTATTATATCCTGATAAGTGATATAACTCTTATCATAAGGCTTGCCATTCAAATACACTTTCTGGATATAGATATTTTCTTTGCTGTTATTGGGTGCTTCTACAGTAAAAGTGTTACCACCACGTACCTTCACTTCTACTTTCTTAAAACAAGGGCTACCGAAAACAAATACACCATCCGACGGGTTCACCTGATAGAGTCCCATAGATGAAAGAAGATACCAGGCAGACATTTGGCCACAATCCTCATTACCGATGATACCGTCCGGCTGGTCTGTGTAAAAATCGCTCATGATAAAACGAACCTTTTCCGCCGTTTTCCATTGTTCACCGGCATACGCGTAAAGATAAGCAACATGATGGCTCGGTTCATTTCCATGTGCATATTGTCCGATCAATCCGGTTATGTCGCTCGATGCTCCTTCCCCCATACTGTCGGTATTGGTAAAGAAACCATCAAGCTTCGTTGTAAAAGGTTTGTCACCTCCAAACAAGGCAATCAGCCCATAGGGGTCTTGTGGAGCAAAGAAAGTATATTGCCATCCGTTTCCTTCACAGAAATCTCCAACAGTATGGATGGAACGTGCCGGATCGTAAGGAGTACGCCAAGAGCCGTCTTCCAGTTTCGGACGAATGAAATGGATAGAAGAATCAAAATAGTTCTTGTAATAATGAGCACGTTTTGAGAATGTTTCAGCATCTTCTGTCTTTCCCATCTTACGTGCCATAGCGGCAATTCCCCAGTCGTCCACTGCATACTCCATGGCTATGGAAGTAGCTTCATGAACTTTGTCGGCAGGGATATAGCCTTTTTTGACTACATAAGGTACTCCTTTCTGCTTTTCATAAGTAGCTGTAGCTATCATTGCTTGCAATGCTTCTTCCGCATCGAACCCGGTAAATCCTTTCAGATATGCATCGGCAATCACCGGCACGGAGCTATACCCCGGCATCTGATCGGTCTCTCCACTCATCAAAGGCCAGATAGGGAGTTTGTCCTGCTGACGATAGATGGAAATCATCGAATTGACTACATGGTCAACCATTTCAGGTTGAGTAATAGTCATCAAAGGATTTAATGCACGGTAGGTATCCCATAAAGAAAGAGTCGTATAGTTGACTTTCTTCGGGTCTGTGTAAATCATGTCATTCATCCCTCTATACTCTCCATTCACATCGCAAAAAAGCGTAGGGGCAATCATAGTATGATAATGGGCGGTATAGAATACACGTTTGGAAGCCTCATCATCAGTCTCTACTGTCATCTTCTCCAGTTGCTTATTCCATCGGTCGGCACTCATATCCACCACCTTATCAAAATCCCAGTGAGTAAGTTCGGATTGCAGGTTCATCGCTGCGTTGTCACAGCTGACAGAAGAAAGGGCGACTTTTATCTTCACTTCCTTCACGTTACCAAAAGTGAGGACACTCTTCACCGATGCCACTTTCAGTTGGTCCCAAGGTTGCGGGGTATTATCATCATAGGCAGTAAACTGCTCTATCTTCTTATCACTTTTCAACACAAAATAAACTTTGCGGGAAGGACTCCAGCCTCTCACATAACGATAACCCTCTACTGTATAATCATCTACCTTACGGATATAGCTGTCGTAAGCATTCGATCCGTTTCCTTCACGTAAGTCGATTAATATGGAAGCCGGTTTTCCTTCAGGATAAGTATAACGATGGAAGCCTACACGATCTGTAGCTGTCAGCTCGGCTTTGATATTGTAACGGTCGAGAAGCAAAGAGTAATATTCGGGACGGGCGATTTCATTCGCATGAGAATATCTGGAAGCATACCCATCACGTATATCATCCTGATTGCCTCTGGAAGTACGGATCTCATTCAATGGCATGATGAGAATATCACATAAGTCAGTACAGCCCGTACCGCTCAAATGGGTATGTGAAAAGCCAATTAAAATACTATCGGAATAATGATAACCCGAGCACCAGTCCCAACCTTTATGGATATTAGTAGGACCCAGCTGTACCATTCCATACGGAACACTCGTCCCAACAAAGACGTGTCCATGATAACCGGATCCGATATACGGATCGACGTACTGCAATAATCCTTCACTTTTTGAATAGTTCTGTTGCGCTACTCCATTTCCCGCTGCAAGCAAGACACAAGAAGTAAGTGCAAGTAGTTTAAATGCCTTCATTCGTATTTTTCTTTGGTATGATTGAAAATTATAGTTAGCGAATGATGCAAATATACTACCTATTTAGGAATTAACTAACTGTCGCTAGAGTTTACAAGAAAAATGGCAGGCAGGTTTACTCTTTTGGCAAGTTCCAACCACAGATTTACACGGTTTTCCACAGAAAAACTGCGTACCGTCTACTAAATAACATAATAAATGAATCTGTGGAAATCCGTGTTAATCTATGGCGAATCCTTTCCATAAATTCCCTTCGGGAAGAGGAGCTTCAAGCTCTATCAGTTCTTTTGAGACAGGATGTATGAACCGTACTCTCCGGGCATGCAGACAAATGCTCCCATCCGGATTGGAGCGTGGAGAGCCATATTTCAAATCTCCCTTGATAGGGCATCCCATTTTTGCCAGCTGACAACGAATCTGATGATGACGTCCGGTTTTTAAATCGACTTCGAGCAAATAGTAATTCTCCGAATGACCGATCAACCGGTAATGCAAGATCGCTTTCTTGCTGTTCGGCACTTCTTTGTCGTATGCATAACTTTTGTTCTGCTTTTCATTACGTACAAGAAAATGTACCAGTTCACCTTCCGGTTCTTGCGGAGCATTTTTCACAACCGCCCAATAAGTCTTTTTCACCTCACTGGTGCGAAACATTTCGTTGAGCCTTGTTAATGCCTTACTCGTTTTGGCAAAAATAACAAGACCGCTTACGGGGCGGTCCAGCCGGTGTGTCACACCGAGGAAAACATTTCCGGGTTTCTGATACTTCTCTTTCAGATACTGTTTCACAGTCTCCGAAAGCGGCGTATCCCCCGTCTTGTCTGCCTGGACAATCTCGGAAGCGGTCTTGTTGACTACAATGATATGGTTGTCTTCGTATACAACAGTCATTCTGTTCGATTACATATTCATACCACCATCTACCTGAATCACCTGACCTGATACATAAGAAGACATATCAGAAGCCAGGAAGGTAGCGATGTTTGCCACATCTTCAGGAGTACCACCACGACGCAAAGGAATTTTCTTTGCCCATTCAGCTCTTACTTCGTCAGAAAGAGCAGCTGTCATGTCTGTCAGGATGAATCCCGGAGCGATAGCGTTGGCACGGATGCCGCGAGAGCCCAACTCTTGTGCGATAGACTTAGCCAATGCAATCATACCTGCTTTGGAAGCAGCATAGTTAGCCTGTCCTGCATTTCCGTGAACACCTACAACAGAGGCCATATTGATAATGCTACCAGCTTTTTGACGCATCATGATAGGTGTACAAGCATGGATGAAGTTAAATGCAGACTTCAGGTTCACGTTGATTACCATATCCCATTGCTGTTCGCTCATGCGCATCATCAAACCGTCACGAGTGATACCTGCGTTATTCACCAAAACATCGATACGGCCGAAATCCTTTACAATTTCTTCCACCACCTTGTGAGCCTCTTCGAAATTAGCTGCGTTCGAAGCATATCCTTTGGCTCTCACGCCAAAAGCGGCAATCTCTTTTTCGGTAGCTTTACCGTTCTCGTCGATAACAAGATCCGTAAATGCGATATCAGCTCCTTCCGAAGCGAATTTCAGGGCGATAGCCTTTCCTATGCCCCGTGCTGCGCCGGTAATCACAGCGACTTTTCCTTCAAGTAATTTCATAACTCTTTTTTTCATAATACAGGGACAAGACATGCGCCTCGTCCCTTTGGTTCATATTTCTATCGTTTTATTCCGTATAAAATAAAATCCAATATATAATCCTTCAATCTCGATCGGTCTATTCCCGATTCCGAAAAATTATTGCGGATATAAGGGACGTCGAGCCCCCGAAGCGCATAATGAAGCACCGAAGCAGTAGCCGTCACATTAGGAATATGAAATACACCTTGCTCCACGCCCTCGCTCAATATGCTCCGCAACAAGGCCACTTCTCGCAAGTCTATACTCCTCCGGGCCTTCTCCACTTTCCAAATATCCCTGAAAAACTCCGCTCGCAATGTCCCGTTACGCACGACAGCTTCTTTCACAGCCTCCAAACGGATATTGATATAGTTGAGCAACTTCTCTTCGGGAGGCAAATCCCGGTTTGTAAGCCCCTCCAACCGAGCGTATAAATGCTTCGATTCGGCTTCCACGACGGCCCAATAAATCTCATTCTTATTCTTGAAATAGGTATAAATCGTACGGCGACCCTTTCCCGATGCCTCGGCTATATCGTTCATCGTCGTAGCGGCCACACCCTGACGGGCAAACAACTGACGGGCAACATCGATAAGCAATTCTCGTGTACGAACCATAATCCTAATTCATCTATCTGCACATCTGTACAAAACTTGTGCGAAATTACACATTTTTATCATGAAATACCAAAGTATGCACCCCGTTTTTCCTTCATACCACGGTATTTACATTTTTAACAATAAAATAATCTTCTATCATTCAACAACTTAAATAAAATCTAAAAACAAACTATATATATTTCTCTTCAAAATATTTGCTATTTAAAAAATTATCCATACCTTTGCACTCACAAACATCGCGGGGTGGAGCAGTGGTAGCTCGTTGGGCTCATAACCCAAAGGTCGTCGGTTCGAGTCCGGCTCCCGCAACTACACAAGGACTGTAAATTACAGTCCTTTTTTATTTTCCCCACTTTCAAATCTAACACCTCGTCGAGTTCAAAAATAAGAATATTATACCCCACACTTGCTTAAACTGCAAAAGAACTACTTTAACCTCTCCCCTGCCCCGTAGCACTACGGGGTACTACAAAACGGCAAAGAAAAAAGACCTATATCCGACTTCATTTTCGAAACCGGTACTACCCTCCTCCCCCTGCGTTTTGTAACGCAAAATATAAGGGAGATCTGAGGGAGAGGGGTTAAAAAGACCAGCAATGGAAGTAATAGAGTTAACCCTCCTCCCCTGCGTTTTGCAACGCAAAATATAGGGGGAGTGCCCGCAGGGCGAAGGGGTTAGAATACAAGCAAGATCCCCCGATTCCGCCTTTATCGGGCGGCGAAGTCGCAAGAGAGACGGAGGAAAAAGGGCGAGGACTGTCCGAGCGGAGCGAGTTCCGCAGACCCCGACGGCGACTGCGGCGACAAACCCAAAAACCCGATAACTGTGGCGGCGCTTCCGGGTTCGTTCCTCTCGCTATTGAGAAAAATAAACGAGAAAGTATAATCATGCCATAATTTCACTATCCCCCTATCCTACCTTCGCAAAAAAAAACAAACGAGCGATGATAGATACAAGATTCGAAACAACCATAGACCTGAGAGGTGAAATCGAGAACTACCGACAAGTAGCGCTCATCAAATACTACAAGATCCTCCTCGAACTCGATCCCCGCCGGGACAGGCTGACCATGCTCGCCGTCATTCGTTGTATCGACAAGCTCGAAAGACATTCCCAAGAACGAAAACGACCCCGAAACGACAAGAAGAAAATGCTGGCCGAAGGAACTCTCGCTTGGCACTATCAGAAACGCAACCAACTCTTCCGAAAAGCCGGACTATACGACATCGAGTCCACCCAGTTCCTCGTCGACCACGAAGAAATCTTCGACACACACGAGGAACGGGAAGAGCGCGAACGTTTCGAAGCCTGCCGTCGGGAAGCCCTCAGAAGGAAAACCGAAACGCACGAGGCCGAAGAAAAAGAATCCGTGCAACCGGCCTCCGCTCACGAAACCGATAAGGACCTGCAAGAAGACTATACGACAGCCGGGTCCGGAATCCCGGCACACACCCCGCAGCCCTTATCGCCCCTATCCGGGAGCATCTGGTGCGGCGCTCCCGCCGGTAATCCCATTGGCGAACCTGCACCCGGATTCCATCGCTCCTCTTTCGATTGTAACAGAAGAGAATAAATCTGACGGGTGGAGGGTGAACCCACTCAATCCGTTCCGATGAGTAAAACAATGGGAACTACCTTTCGCCACCGATCCGATGTAAATAGGAGAGAAAAGTTTTATAAACCCCTTCAATAAAATCCGATCGGCTCTCTCACCAGCCTAATAAGTTAAAAAAATAAAACATACTTTCAAATATTCGACACACTCTATTTCAAATCTACGAAAACTTCGTAGATTTGCGAAACAATCGTAATAACGCATGGAAAAACTGACACATCAAGAAGAAGAAATAATGCTCGTCATCTGGAAAAAGAAAAGAGGCATTATCAAAGATTTCCTAGAACAGCTGCCCGAACCGCAACCGCCTTACACGACAGTCGCTTCGATTGTCAAAAATTTGGAGAAAAAAGGATTTCTGTCAAGCGAGAAAATAGGCAATACCTATTTATATATTCCACGAATAACCCAAACCGAGTATAAGAAAAAATTCTTATCGGGAATCGTAAAAAGCTATTTTTCAAATTCCTATAAAGAGATGGTCACATTCTTCGCCCACGAACAAAAACTCTCGGAAGAAGATTTGCGGCAAATCATCGAAATGATTGAACGAGGTAAAAGCTAACCCATAAAAAAACTGAAAACATGGCTTTCTTACTATATCTACTACAAATAAACATAGCACTAAGTCTATTATATTTATGCTATAAAGTTCTATTCTCGCAAAATACATTTTTCGGGTTAAGAAGGCTCATACTCATCAGTATCGTGTTATTCTCCACGACCTACCCGTGGTACAACATTCCCGACATCGACCCTATTATTCCGGCCCATCTGCAAATTACACTTCCCGAAGTACTTTACAGCATGGGAGAAACAGTCCCTCAGAAAGCCTTTGACATATACCCGTTGATAGCTTATCTATACGGAGGAATATGCTCGCTATTCTTGTTACGCATGTTTTTGAGAATAGCTTCGATAATAAAACTGCGGGCAAATGGAAAGCTCCGTATCATCGGGAAGAGCCATATAATCGTCTGCGACGAAAACATACAACCCTGTTCCTTCTTCCGATGGATACTTCTTCCTCATTCCATTTTGCAAAATAAAAACACGCTCACAAGAATACTCCGACACGAAAATACACACATACGACAATTACATACCATAGATGTCCTATTAGGCGAAAGTATGGCAGCATTATGTTGGATAAATCCGTTAAGCTGGTTATTGCTGAAAGAAATCAGACTGAATCTCGAATATATGGCCGACAAGGCTGCGATTCCCGACGAACAAGAAAAAAAGACATACCAATACCTGTTACTCGACATTTCACGATCGAATAACGAACTCCCTTCCGCAATACCGTTCAATTACTCTTTTTTGAAAACCCGCATTCGCATGATTAACCGGAAGCGATCACAAACGACATCTGTATTCAAATATCTGCTGATACTACCCCTTTTCTTGGCTATCGTAACTGCCAACCAATGCTGTACAGACCAACAACCGCTTCAATCCGAAATTGAAAAAGTATTCCCCAAACCCTCGGAAGTTCAAACGAAAGATAGCTCGACAACCGCTTCCGAAACATCGGAAACTCCCCTCGAAGTCGCGGAAATCATGCCCGAATTTCCCGGCGGAACCGAAGCGTTGCTCTCTTTTATCAAAGACAACCTCGAATACCCGCAAAAAGCTATCGACGGACAAACCGAAGGACGGGTAATCATACGATTTGTCGTAAACAGCAATGGAGAAATATCCGATCCCACAATTCTCAAAGGCATAAACAAAAATCTCGACCAAGCCGCCATAGATGTTATTAACAAACTACCCCGTTGGAAACCGGGACAGCAAGACGGACAACCCGTAAGTGTACGGTTCACCCTTCCCATCGTTTTCAAATTAACCTGATATATTCACTTAAAAAATTTAGACACATGAAAAAGACATTATTATCCTCGATGATTATCATCTTAATGGGTTTGCTCGGAGCTTGTAGCTCCAATACCTCGGACAAAGCAAGTCTGCCGGAACAATCTGCATCGGAAAACGAAACGGCAACCCCGGTCGCAATCGAAGTCCCCGACACGCTTGGTAAAACATACGATGCCGTAGAAGTCATGCCCGAATTTCCCGGCGGAACCGAAGCGTTGCTCTCTTTCATCAAAGACAACCTCAAATATCCGCAAAAAGCTATCGACGAACAAACCGAAGGTCGGGTAATCGTACAATTCGTTATCGATAAAACCGGGAAAGTATCGAGCCCCGAAGTCATTAGAGGCGTAACATCGGAACTTGACCAAGCTGCGTTGGACATCGTCTCGGCACTCCCCGACTGGAAACCGGGCGAACAAGACGGACAAAAAGTAAATGTGAAATATACACTGCCCGTAGTCTTTAAGTTGAAATAACGGGAATGCCGAGCCAATAGATTTATCTCTGAAAATACGATACGGTTCAAGGGGAAAACTCCGTTCGTTCGAGTTTTCCCCTCGAACCATACATACATAACTTTTGCACAATATACCCCCTTTCCGCTTATGAAAAAATTACTTTGCTTTATCGGTCTTTTTCTGGCTCTATTCGCCTTGAAAAGTCATGCCGGTATTCCCGGCGGGACCATACCATTTATCTTTGACAGTCATTTATACCTTCAAGTAAGGCTGAACGACACCATTCCCGTCACTGTTATCTACGATACAGGCGCCGACTTTCTATACCTCGATGAAGATTATTTGAAACTGAATAATCTGCAAAATGCTTTCGGGAAAAAAGGAACAGCAAGAATGGGAGGTGCAGGTAACAACGAGCCCCAATCCGTCGACATCTTCATCGAACCTATTAAAATCCACTGTGGAGAATTAAATTATCAAAACAAGATAACCCCGGTCATTAAATTGCGTGATATTCTTGGAAAGCACACCGATGGCTTGCTGGGCAATACCCACCTGTTAAATACGCCTTTGGAGATTAATTTCAGTGAAAGCTACATCAAGCAATTAAAAGAACCGCTTTCGGCCGATTCGCTTGACCGTTACCACAAACTCGAAGCTCGATTCAAAGACAACCGCATCGATGTGAAAGCCAATCTGCAAATCGATTCCGCAAATACGGTGGAAGGCTGGTTTAGAATGGATTTAGGGAGTGGCTCCACAATCACTCTTTCAAATGAAACGACATCTGCGTTAAACCTTGCCGGCGTACGCAAAGCCCACTTCGAGACACAGGCCGGGGGAATAGGAGGAGGTTCCGAGGAATTTGAATTAAGAGCCGAAAAATTCTGTATGGTCGATACGCTCGAAAATCTTGTAATAGACTGCTCCCTCAATAAGAAAGGAGCATTATCATCGGGCAGGCCCTATGCGGGTATCATCGGCAATGAAATTTGGTCGCTCTACGACATTATTTTGGATCCCGTTCATTCCTCCGTATGGGTAAAACGAAACGATAACGAAGGCTCCTATTCCCGATCTTCCATCACGCATATGGCCGTTATCGACCGTACGGACATTTGCGACGGTTGGATTATCAACGGACTTTATAAAGGTGGAATCGCAGAACAGGCCGGTATTGAAATCGGAGACATAATCATAGCGATAAACGACCGGCCCGTTAAAGAAATAACTTGGGAAGAACAACGAAAAGGGTTAGGTCTCAACGGCAAGACAGAATACACGATAAAGAAAAGAAACGGTGAAATAGTCACTTGCGTCCTATACATTCGTAATCCAATCATCTGACCTGTAAGGTTGCGGAAAACAGCCTGTTCTTTTCATTCGATATAGAAATTCAAATGCACGGCACAAGAACAAAACGAGGAACAGTAGAACAAAATTATTAAATCTGCAATGAATAGAGAGCAACTCTTAAACTCCTCCCTTACCATGCCCCGTAGCATGGCGGGTTATCTTTGTTCTCACTATCGAAGATATTCTAAAACTCCTCCTCTGTGTTTTGCACTGCAAAATATAGGGGAGGTGTCCGAAGGACGGAGGGGTTAGAAAA
>ENA-OPCM01000613-OPCM01000613.1-human-gut-metagenome-genome-assembly--contig:-NODE-613-length-26304-cov-4.621014_pt1 | contig 26304 bp, 29 predicted proteins | sample MGYA00241252_ERZ501484 | MGnify/ENA primary metagenome ERZ501484 (study PRJEB25962, sample SAMEA2042583) | human gut metagenome | biome: human gut; feature: human-associated habitat; material: faeces...
AAATTCTTCAGAATAGGTTATGCTTTTTGCAGACACTTTCTTTACATATGGATTCTTTTCAAGTTCCTTGACTTGTTCATCACTAAAATAATTTACTCCCATAATAACACCACCATTCTATGATCATTATACTACGCAAAATAAAAACCCTGTAAAAACAGGGTCACGAGATAAATCTCTTTTTTTATCGTGTCCTTTTTACAGGGTCCATTTTACTTTTTTCTTCAACCATCTTTAAAATTTCATCTTTAAGTGTTTGAACCATATCTTCCTGTTTAACACGTTTTACAATCTCTCCATGCTTAATAAGAAGACCTTCACCAACACCACCTGCAATACCAATATCTGCATGACGTGCTTCACCTGGACCATTTACTGCACAACCCATAATTGCGACTGTAATATCGAGATGAATATCCTTTAAGAAATCTTCCATCTCTTTAGCAATAGGAATCAAATCATACTGAATACGACCGCAAGTAGGACATGATACAAGAGTAGGGACACCCTTTAATAAACCTAATTCCTTTAATAGAATCTTAGCAACTTTAATTTCTTCTACAGGATCATCACTTAAAGACACTCTAATAGTATTTCCAATACCTTCATATAATAATGTACCAATACCTAAAGCAGACTTAACAGTGCCTCCTAAGGCAGTACCTGCTTCAGTGACACCTACATGTAAAGGGTAAGGGAATGTTTTAGACGCTAATTCATACGCTTTAATAGTCAACATTGTATTAGAAGACTTTAATGAAATAACGATATCATGGAAATCCAAATCTTCTAGAATCTTTACATGTTTCATTGCAGATTCAACTATACCTTCAGGTGTAGGTTCTCCATATTTCTCTAGAATCTCTTTTTCTAAAGAGCCACCATTAACACCTATTCTAATAGGGATATGTTTCTCTTTACATGCATCTACAACTGCTTTTACCTTTTCAATAGAACCAATATTACCAGGATTAATACGTACCTTATCAATACCAGATTCTATGGCGATAAGAGCCAACCTATAATCAAAATGAATATCAGCCACTAAAGGAATATGAATTCCTTTCTTGATCTCTTTAATCGCATAAGCATCCTCTTTATCAAATACAGCTACTCTTACAAGTTCGCAGCCTGCCTGTTCTAACGCATTAATCTGTTTAATAGTTGCTTCTACATTTTTAGTCTTTGTATTACACATAGACTGAATCACTACATGATTATTACCACCGATAGTTAAATTGCCTACCTGTACACTTTTTGTTTCTTCTCTTAACATATTTCTATACCTCGCACTTATATTTTAAGAAACTTACACCTTAAATGCAAGGCATAAGAAAACATCCAGCAAAATGCTGGATGTTTATGTTTCATATAGAAAACTCTATCAATTATCCGATTGAGTTAATTTTCTTCTGAAGTCTTGCTTTCTGTCTGCTAGCATAGTTCTTGTGATGGATATGCTTAGTTACAGATGCATCTAACTGTCTTGTGCAATCGCTAAATTCCTTAGCAGCAACTTCTTTGTCACCAGCTTCTACAGCGTTTAATACTTTCTTGATTGAAGTCTTTAAAGCGCTCTTTACTGCGTTGTTTGCTAATCTTTTTTCATTATCGTTTTTATAACGTTTAATCTGCTGTTTCATGTTTGCCATAATAATCTCACCTCGTTCTATAGTTTGCTGAACTATAATACCAAAAATGCTAGATGATTGCAATAGTTTTTTTGGTTTTTCCTGTGTGGTAGCACTTATAAAATGAGTATGTTATAATTAAAAAGTACTTACAGGAGGAATTTTATGAGTAAAAAAATAGTTTTTATGGGAACTGCATCTTTTTCATTAAAAGTACTGCAGATGTTACTAGAAAATAAATATGATGTTGTGGGTGTTGTCACTCAGCCAGATCGTTATGTAGGAAGAAAGAAAGTACTCACTATGAGTGATGTGAAACAGGAAGCATTAAAACATGATATTCCTGTATTACAGCCAGAACGTATTAGAAATGACTATCAGGCAGTCTTAGATCTAAAGCCTGATTTAATTATTACTGCAGCTTATGGACAGATTGTCCCAACTGCTGTATTAGAAGCACCACGTTTAGGATGTGTGAATGTCCATGCGTCTTTATTACCACTTTATCGTGGTGGGGCACCAGTGCATCGCGCTATTATTGATGGTCGCAAAGAAACAGGTGTGACTATTATGTATATGGCAGAAAAGATGGATGCAGGTGATATTATCTCTCAAAAATCCACACCAATTACAGATGATGATAATTTAGAAATTGTATATGATCGTTTAACTGATATTGGTGCTGAATTATTAAAGGATACATTACCATCTATCTTTGATGAAACAAATGATAGAATTCCACAGAATCCTGATGAAGTTGTTTATGCACCTATTATTAAGAGAGAAGATGAAAGACTTGATTGGAACAAGACAGCAAGAGAAATCTTTAATCATGTAAGAGGCCTATATCCTCATCCGGGTACATTTACAACTTATAATGGACAGGTTGTAAAAATCTATAAGGGTGAAATTCATAACTGCCCTAATGCCAAGGAACATCATAAAGATGAAAAGAATGGTACTATCGTTAAAATCTTTAAGGATGCGATCGGTGTAAAGGTAGAAGATGGTGTATTCGTGATTACAGAGATACAGCTTTCTGGTAAGAAACGTATGTCTGTAAAGGATTATTTAAATGGTAAGAATATATTCGAGGTAGGAACTCAGTTTGAGTAGGTGACATTTATGAGAATGGTAGATCTTATTGAAAAGAAAAAAGATAATGTAGTATTAACTGATGAAGAAATTCATGAATTAATCCAGGGATATACAAAAGGTGATATTCCTGATTATCAGATGAGTGCTTTCTTGATGGCTGTTGTCTTTAATGGATTAACAGATCACGAAACAGCCCAGCTGACTTTAGAAATGATGCATAGTGGTGATGTGATTGATTTAAGTGGTATTCACGGTATTAAAGTAGATAAGCATTCTACTGGTGGTGTTGGTGATAAGACATCTTTAGTATTAGGTCCAATGGTAGCTGCATGTGGTGTACCAGTCGCTAAGATGAGTGGTAGGGGACTTGGACATACAGGTGGGACTCTAGATAAGATGGAGTCTATTCCAGGACTTAATATTTATGTCAATGAAGAAGATTTTATTAAACAGGTGAATGATATTCATTTAGCTATTATTGGTCAGACAGCGTCTCTTGATCCTGCAGACAAGAAGATGTATGCATTAAGAGATGTCACTGGAACTGTTCAGTCTATTCCTTTGATTGCTTCTTCTATTATGAGTAAGAAGTTAGCTGCAGGCAGTGATGCAATTTTACTTGATGTCAAATATGGTGATGGTGCTTTTATGAAGAACTTGGAGGACGCGAAGAAACTTGCTCGTACAATGATCACAATTGGTCAGCATCTTCATAAGGATACAAGAGCCACTATTTCTAATATGTCCCAGCCTTTGGGCTATGCAATTGGTAATTCATTAGAAGTGAAAGAAGCGATTGCAACACTTAATGGCAATGGTCCTGAGGATTTATTAGAATTATGTCTAACTGCAGGAAGTACAATGTTGATGATGGCACAAAAGGCAGAAACAGTGACTGAAGCTAGAAAGATGCTAGAAGACGCTATTTCTTCTAAGAAAGCATTACATGCTTTAGAAGCAATGGTAAAAGCACAGGGTGGAGACAGCGATTATATTCTTTATCCTGAAAAGTTTACAATGGCTGAACATATATTTGATGTTTATGCACCTGAAACAGGATATATTGAAGATCTAGAGGCATTAACTCTTGGACTAGTATCAATGCGTCTAGGTGGAGGAAGAGAAACAGTCACAGATGAAATTGATCATAGCGTTGGTTTAATTCTACATAAGAAGATTGGTGATTATGTAGAACAGGGAGAACCATTAGTGACTGTTCATGATAATGGTAAATGGACACAAGAAAGAAAAGAAGAATTATTAAGTGCATTCCATTTTAGTAAAGAAAAGGTAGAAAAACCTATATTGATTGATGAGATTATGGAGTAGTATATGAGTAAATTTTTATTTTTTGATATTGATGGTACATTAGTAGGAAAATCAAGACATATAACAGAAAAAACAAAAGAAGCCATTCAAGCAGCAAAGAATGCGGGAAATAAAGTATTCTTATGTACAGGTAGAGCACCTACTTCTATTGTAGGTGATGTCAAAGCACTACCTATTGATGGTATTGTGGCAAGTGCAGGAGGATTTGTTCAGGTAGATGGAAAGTATATCTTTAAGAACTACATGGATCAATATACTCTTTCAGAAATGATGACACTCTTTGTGAATCATGGTATCTTATTCTGTCTAGAAACTGAACATGCTATTTATCAGACACCAGGTGTGAATGAATTCTTTGACAAGAGACACAATAAGGAATTTGGGGATAATGTAGAATTACAGAGATTCTTTGAATTAAAACGTCAGGAAGAAAACCGTATTCCTGTCTCTCAATTTGATTTAGAAAAGACAGGTGTCACTAAGATTGGTTTTATTGCCCCTGATCCGATTGCTTTTTATGATTGTGTAAAGTATATTGCACCAATGTTCAATATTGTGACATTCTCTAAATATGAAGATGATTTCATTAATGGTGAAATCATCTTAAAGAACTGTACAAAAGCAGATGGTGTGAAACGTGTTGTAGATTATTATCATGGAGATATGAAGGATACAATCGGTTTTGGAGATTCTATGAATGATTTCCAAATGATTGATGCATGTGAAATTGGTGTCGTTGCAGAGAATGCGCCTGATAAATTAAAAGCTATTGGAACATGCTTTTTCAAGGACCCAGATGCTGATGGTTTAGCAGATGCAATTAATGAATTAAAATTAGATCAGTAGGAGATGATTGTATGAAGTATGAAATTAAAGGAAAACCACTTCCTGTCGCAATCCTTCATCTAGATCAAGGCGAATCTATTTTGACAGATAGTGGCGCAATGGTATGGATGAAACCAGCTCTAACTATGGATACTGTATCAGGTGGTATGAAATCTCTATTTGGCCGTGCTTTTTCAGGAGAAACACTTTTCTTGAATAAGTATACAGCAACCGAGCCGAGCATGATTGCCTTAGGATCTTCTTTTCCTGGTGACATACTTGTGTATGATGTGAGCCAGGGAGATATTATTGTTCAGAAGTCTTCTTATCTTGCAAGTGAAGAAACAGTAAAAAGAGAAATCTCTTTTTCTAAAAAAGGTACAATAGGATTTTTTGGTGGCGAAGGGTTCATCATGAATAGATATTTTGGCTCAGGTTTACTATTTAGTGAGATAGATGGTACAGCTATAGAATATGACTTAAATCCTGGTGAAGAGATGGTTGTGAATACAGGTAATCTTGTCGCAATGAGTTCATCTTGTCATATTGATGTTGTTTCTGTAAAAGGTATAAAGAATAAGTTCCTAGGAGGAGAAGGATTTTTTAACACAGTAGTCAAGGGACCAGGTCATGTAATTGTACAGACAATGCCTATTTCTACATTGGCTGAAAGCTTATCTGGTTTTATGCCTCAAAATGACTAAAAAGGATGGGTAATTTAAAATAATTAGGGGTTTCCTAAATTTTAATTATCACGTAGTATGGGGTGAAAGTCACCCCATACTTTTTTATGCTCTAGAAGTCTATTTCAGAAATTTCTAAATCTAACGATGAGTCTTCATCGTTATTTTTTATTAGGGAACACTGAATATCATCAATTCGGTTAGAAATAGACTCAAGGCGAATAAGTATATCTTCTAAAACCTCATCTTCCTCAAGTATTAATGGTTCATTACTCTCATCAACAATAAGTTTAAATACCTTACTCATATTATTTACCATCCTTTCTGATACTTGTGTAATAGAAGGTCGTATCCTCGTTTAATGTATAAAGGATACGATTGCGAAGTCTCTCCCAGTTCAGATAGCCGTTTGAGGCATGTTTGAGGAGCTTGATGGACTTGTTTCTGTTTTCAACGATGGCAGTATTCATCTTTCTGTTTGCCTTGTCATCCACAATTATGAAGCTGTTGATAATCTCTTTTTTCCAGTTGGTAAGAGTATTCGCAAACGGACTCATTTCTGCAACAGTGCTGCTTCTGAAATCAATTATGATCTTCTCAAGCTGTTTCTTTGCAGTGTCATAAGTGCAGTGATCATAGAAATAGGTAACATCATTCCTTAGATAGAATGCTTCCTCAAGTTCATCATCAATAGCCAGCATATAAGCCAGTATTTCACTGTAATTGAGATATCTATTCAGTCTATGATTGAATCTTCTTTCAACGTTGACATCTAATATTTTCTTGTTGGTTGAAGCAAGCAGCCAATTGAATTTTTTTAATACATAATAGTATCTAGATGCTTCTTCGAGTTCTATTAGTTCTTCGGGGGTTATAGTTTTATTATTATTCTTCGGTTTAAGGGTGTTAATAGTCTTTCTGAATCTGTTCTGAACGCGGATTCTTACTCTATCAACTCTGCGATTTAATTCCTGAATTATGTGATAGTGGTCTGCTATACAGCAGGCTTCGGGAAAAACATGCTTCGTGACGATTCGGTATGTTTCCCACATATCAAAAGAGACATATTTCACTTTTTTACGCTCCTCCAGTGGAATGAGCATGAAATAATTCAGCAGATCATACTTGCGTCTGGATGGAAGTACATCCACAATTTTCTTGTCCAGGTAATCCATGATTACACATACATAATCACTGTCATGAGACTTGAAGGCGTATACTTCATCCAGAGCCAGGCATTCAGGAAGCTGTCTTCTGGAGATGTGGACATGTTTGTCGAAAGTATTAATAACAGACGTAGCGGATATGCCATATCTTTTAGCGACATCAGTAAAGTTGCATTTGGAGCCTTGAGATCTCTGAGAACATTGAATACAGTAGCAACAGAGAGCCTTCCTCCAAAGGTAAAGGGATTATTTTCATAGAATGTCTTCTTGCAGTGGGGACACTCGTATCTCCTAGCATGATAGATAATATAGCAGTTGGTGGTGGTCATAACGGAGTGGGTTATCTTCTTATTCGTGTAGTCCTTCACCCTGCTTGTCATATGTCCGCATACAGGACACTGAACCCATGTCTTATTAAGTGTGATATTGACGTACATTCCGTCCTTTCGGTGGGTGATTGAGAAATCCTGAACGTTCTCTTTTTCCAGATTAAAGAACTTTAGCAGATCATTATCGGAAATGAGCGCATTAGGGGTATCGGTTTTAGCTGCTTGTTTGTCAGCTAGGGAATTATTGTTGGTTTTCATATGTAGTACAGTTCCTTTCGTTTTTATAATGAAAGAATATCAATAAAAAGAGCTGTACTATATAAAAGTCATGTGAAACAGCATAAAAAAATTAAGGTAATTTTTTCTGGTATTCAGTTTACAGTATGAATCATAATCAAAGGGATAAGTCAGATACTTATCTTTAAGATAAGCCGCATGAGAAGATTCAAGAAAGTCCATGTCAGCTATAACCTCAATAATCAAGCTATAAGAAGCAATGGAATAAGGAATCATATCCTCAACGAGGACTGCATGAGTAGATCCGCATTCAGGACATCTTAATCTTTGTATTGCGACTTTATGACTGCGTTTAAAGATGTCAACATAGCGGCTATAAGATGCATGTGCACGAAGACCTTTGGAATTACATTTAGGGCATGATAGTTCATCGAAGTTCAGGGATTGAATAATATTTTTATACTGATTTTCAGTGATATGCTTGATTTTAGATGAAAGTTTTATTATTATCATAGTGTTCTTATTGGACAGGATAAGCATCTCGGTCGCCAAACTTTCGATGCTTATTCTTTTTTTCTTTCTATAGAATTATTGACCTTAAGAACATGATAAATGTTTTATGAAATAAACAAAATAGATAGCAGAAAACTGCCCCTAAAAAGTTTACAGCATAAAAGCAAAGTCAGGAGTTCATACCCCTGACTTTTTCAAAGCTTGAGTAAACCCCAAGTCTATTTAGTTACTCAAAGGATGTCGGTGACATCCTTTTTTAATTATGATTCCAATTTGTTTGTTCGTCTTTATCAGTGATTTCTCTTATCACATGGCATGGATTACCTACGGCTACACTGTTGCTAGGAATATCCTTTACAACAACACTGCCTCCACCAATGACAACATTATCTCCGATAGTGACTCCAGGCATCACCTGAACACCTGCACCAATCCAGACATTATTTCCTATCGTAATAGGATAAGCATATTCTAGTCCTTGATTTCTACGTTTTGTATCAATTGGATGTCCTGCAGTATAGAATCCACAGTTAGGTGCGATAAAGACATTATCTCCAAAAGTTACTTCTGCGCCATCTAGTATCACTGTATTATGGTTCGCAAAGAAGTGTCTACCTATTTTGATATTATAGCCATAATCACACCAGAACGGTGACATAATACAAGTAGAGTCATCTATAGGTCCTAATAATTGATGGAGTATCTTTTTTTGATTTACTGTATCAGAAGGCATCAGTTGATTAAATTTGAAACATAAATCTTTTGCGATTGCTCTTTCTTTAAGTAGATCTTTATCGTTGTTGGCATTATACAACATTTCTTTCATCATTTTTTCTTTTTCAGTCATAATCTTTCTCCTTACCTATATCATAATAATATAGTTAATATATCAATTAAACGTTTTTATTAGAAAAAACTGTTTAAATAGAGGGGCTGTGATATAATAGATAGGAATTAAAACAAGTTTATAAAGAAGGAGCTCACCATGAAAAAATTCATTATTGATCCAATGGACTTATCTGTTGAAGAAATTGATGATTTAATTGCACTCGCAAACGATATCATCAAAGACCGTACACGTTATCAGGACGTATGTGCACATAAGATTCTTGCAACACTATTCTTCGAACCTAGTACACGTACAAGACTATCTTTTGAAAGTGCTATGTTATCACTTGGAGGAAAGGTATTAGGATTCCCAACTGCAAACGTATCTAGTGCTTCTAAGGGAGAAACAGTATCAGATACAATTCATGTAGTTAGCGGCTATTGTGATATTATCGCAATGCGTCATCCAAAGGAAGGTGCTCCAGTTGTGGCTTCATCAACATGCACTGTACCTTTAATTAATGCAGGTGATGGAGGACATAATCACCCTACTCAGACATTAACTGACTTATTAACTATTCAGAGAGAAAAAGGCACTTTAAAGAACCTTACAGTAGGTTTCTGTGGTGACTTGAAGTTTGGACGTACAGTTCATTCATTATTAAAAGCGATGTCACGTTATGAAGGTACTAAGTTTGTATTTATCTCTCCAGATGAATTAAAACTTCCTGAATATTTAAAAGAAGACATTCTTGATCCAATGGGTATTGAATATAAAGAAGTACGTAGCATGGAAGAAGTCATGCCAGAGTTAGATATTCTTTATATGACAAGAGTACAGCAGGAACGTTTCTTCAATGAACAGGATTATATCCGTTTAAGAGATACTTATATCTTAGATGAAGAAAAATTACAGGCTGCAAAGAAAGATATGATTATTATGCATCCACTTCCACGTGTCAATGAAATCAAGACTGAAGTCGATGCAGATCCAAGAGCTGCTTATTTCAGACAGGCTCATAATGGACGTTTTATCCGTATGGCATTGATCTTAAGCTTATTGGGATTACAGAATGAGGTGGAAAGATTATGAGAATAGACAGTATTAAAAATGGTATTGTGATTGACCATATTGCAGCTGGTAAAGCAAAAGAAGTATATGATGCTCTTGATCTAGGCAAGTTAGATTGTCAGGTTGCAATCATCATGAATTGCCGTTCTAATAAGATGGGTAAGAAAGATATCATCAAGATTGATAACGATTTTGATGTTGATTTAGATGTATTAGGTTATATTGATCCTAATATTACTGTATCTATTATTAAGAATGGTGAAACAGTAGAAAAGAAGAAATTACAGCTTCCAGAAAAAATCATTAATGTGGCTAAATGTAAGAACCCAAGATGTATTACATCTGTAGAAAGAGATTTAGATCAGGTGTTCTATCTTGCAAATAGAGAGAAACGTATCTATAGATGTTATTATTGTGAATCTAAGGCTGAGAAGAAGGACTAAGTCCTTCTTTTTTTATAATTTAATATTTAATAGCATACTATTGACATTGGATTGAAAGTGTACTATCATTCTAATGCGCAGAAGGAGGTAAACTGATGAGAGAAAGTGAAGTAGTAAGCTATATTAAGCATATTAATGACTGTTTAAAGAAGCGTGCGAATAATTCTTTAAGAAAAGAAGGATTAACTTTAATGCAGTCCCATGTTTTATTGAAATTACAGGACGCACCTGATCAGAGAATGACCTTTAAGGAGATTGAGAAAGACTTACATGTAGCTCAATCAACAACTGCGGGACTTCTAGGAAGACTTCAGGAGAAGAATCTTATTCATTGTTGTGATGATTCTAAGGATAAGCGAATTAAAGTTGCCTGCTTAACACAAAAAGGTGAAAGCCATTGTGCACAGGCAAAAAAGAATATGGCTGAATCCAATCGTCTCATGATGAAGGGGTTAACACAGGAAGAAATGGATACTTTAGCTGAACTTCTGAAAAAGGTCTATTCAAATCTAGAAAATGAAGGAAAGGGGAAATAATATGAATATAATTCGTGTGCTTAAGAAAAGTATTCGTGAATACAAGAGAGATTCAATTTTGACACCTGTTCTTGTGGCTTTTGAAGCATTAGTAGAATGTATTATTCCATTAATGGTCGCAAATTTAGTCAATAGAATGCAGAATGGTTGTGATCTCTCTGTTATTATGAAATATGGTGTGATACTTATTATCATGGCCTGTTTCTCACTCCTATTTGGGGCTCTTGCAGGTATTAAAGCAGCTAATGCTTCAGCTGGTTTTGGTAAGAACTTACGTAAAGACTTGTTTGTTGCAGTTCAGAACTTCTCATTTGAAAACATTGACCGTTTTAGTGCATCTTCACTTGTAACTCGTATGACAACTGATGTCACTAACGTTCAGATGGCTTATATGATGATTATTCGTACAGTTGTACGTGCTCCACTTATGTTGATCTTCTCATTGGTCATGGGATTTATTATGGGTGGTCGACTTGCGTTGATCTTCTTATTTACTATTCCAGTACTTGGAATTGGTTTAGGACTTGTTATTAAGAAGACAATGCCTTTATTTAGAAAAGTATTTAAGAAATACGATAACTTAAATAATTCAGTACAGGAAAATATCAACGGTATTAGAGTTGTGAAATCATTTGTACGTGAAGATTTTGAAAAGAAGAAATTCAATGAAGCTGCAGAAGATGTTTGTGGTGATTTCACAAGAGCTGAAAAGATTCTTGCATTAAATAACCCAATGATGCAGTTCTGTCTTTATGTTGTAATGATCTTCGTACTTACTTTTGGTTCTTATTTGGTTGTTAATTTTGGTGGAGCTATTATTCAGGTTGGACAGTTGTCTTCATTACTTACTTATAGTTTCCAGATTCTTATGAGCTTGATGATGTTATCAATGATCTTTGTAATGGTGACTATCTCTATTGAATCATGTGAACGTATTGTTGCTGTATTAGAAGAACAGCGTACAATTTCTAATCCAGAGAAACCTATCTATGAAGTAAATGATGGTTCTATTGATTTTGATAATGTATCATTTAAATATTCTAAGCGTGCTGATCGTTATGCTCTTGAAAATATTAATCTACATATTAAATCAGGACAGACTATTGGTATTTTAGGAGGAACAGGTTCTTCTAAAACATCACTTGTAAATCTTATTTCACGTCTATATGATGTGACTGAAGGTGAAGTTAAAGTCGGTGGTGTAAATGTAAAAGACTATGACCTAGTGACTCTAAGAGATGCAGTCTCTGTTGTATTACAGAAGAATGTCTTATTCTCTGGCTCTATTAAAGAAAACTTACGCTGGGGTAATAAAGATGCCACAGATGAAGAAATAGAAGAAGCATGTCATCTTGCCTGTGCTGATGAATTTATTGAACAGTTCCCAGATAAATATGATACACATATTGAACAGGGTGGTACTAACGTTTCTGGTGGTCAGAAACAGAGATTATGTATTGCACGTGCATTACTTAAGAAACCAAAAATATTAATTCTTGATGACTCTACAAGTGCTGTAGATACTAAAACAGATGCTATTATTAGAGCAGGATTTAAGAAGTTTATTCCTGAAACTACGAAAATCATCATTGCACAAAGAGTTTCAAGTGTACAGGATGCAGATCAGATTATTATCATGAATAATGGTTCTGTTGAAGCAATCGGTACTCATGATGAACTTCTTGCATCAAATCCAATTTATCAGGAAGTATACTATTCACAAAACAAGGGAGGTGAACAGGATGAAAAATAATCGTGGTAATAAGAAGAACACTTTTATACGTCTTATTAAAACACTCTTTGAATTCTATCCTGTTCTTCTACCTATTATTATTGCATTAATTCTATTTAATTCTGTTGTCAGCTCTATTCCATCTGTTTTTATGCAGAATATCATTGCTGTTATTGAAAAATACTGGCGTACAAAAGACTGGCTACATGCTAAGCCTGAAGTATTATCATTTGTAACTGTATTACTTATTCTTTATATTCTTTCATTAATTGCTTCATTTACATACAACCGTTTAATGGCTGTAGTTACTCAGGGTTCATTAATGAAATTCAGAGAAAAGATGTTTGCTAGAATGGAAAGTCTTCCAATCCGTTATTTTGATACAAATGCACATGGTGATATCATGTCTATTTATACAAATGATACTGATACATTAAGACAGCTTATTTCTCAATCATTACCTGCATTGATGCAGACTTCTATTGTTCTCTTAACAGTATTTAGTATTATGATTTACTATAGCTTCTGGTTAACAGGGGTTGTATTAATTGGCTGTGTTATCATGTTCTTTATCACTAAGAATTTTGGTTCTAAGAGTTCAAGATTCTTTATTAAACAGCAGCAGACTCTTGGTACAACTGAAGGTTATATTGAAGAAATGATGAATGGGCAGAAGGTTATTAAAGTATTCAATCATGAAGAAGATGCAATCGCAGGGTTTGATAAGGTCAACAATGCCTGGTTTGAAGCATCTAAAAAAGCCAATACATTTGCGAATATCTTGATGCCTGTTCTTCAGAACATGGGTAATATTCTTTATGTATTAATTGCCTTAATAGGAGGTGTTCTTCTTTATCTGAAGACACCGAATGTATCTTTATCTGGTATGGCACTTAATATTTCTATCGTTGTTCCATTCTTGAATATGACTAAGCAGTTCACTGGTCAGATTGGTCAGATTTCTCAGCAGATCAACTCTGTTGTTATGGGTCTAGCAGGGGCTAGTCGTATCTTTGGATTATTAGATGAAGAACCTGAATTTGATGAAGGTTATGTTACTTTAGTGAATGCTAAAGAAGAAAATGGTGAATTAGTAGAAACAACTGAACGTACTGAAATGTGGGCATGGAAACATCCACATGAAGATGGTACTGTGACTTATACAAGACTTGAAGGCGATGTAGAAATGCATGATGTAGATTTCGCTTATAATCCTAATAAGATGATTCTTCATAACATTACATTATATGCAAAGCCTGGTCAGAAAGTAGCCTTTGTAGGGGCTACTGGTGCTGGTAAGACAACTATTACTAACTTAATTAATAGATTCTATGATATTGAAGACGGTAAGATCAGATATGATGGTATCAACATCAATAAGATCAAAAAGCCTGATTTAAGAAGATCACTTGGTATTATTTTACAGGATACAAACCTCTTTACTGGTACAGTTATGGATAATATCCGTTATGGTTATCTAGAAGCAACTGATGAACAATGTATTGAAGCTGCAAAGCTTGCGGGTGCTGATGATTTCATTACTCGTCTACCAGATGGTTATAACACAATGTTGACTGGTAATGGGGCAAGTTTATCACAAGGTCAAAGACAGCTAATTGCGATTGCAAGAGCTGCGGTGGCAGATCCACCTGTTATGATCATGGATGAAGCAACATCATCTATTGATACACGTACAGAAGCGATTGTACAAAAGGGTATGGATGCTTTAATGAAGGGACGTACTGTATTTGTTATTGCACATAGATTGTCTACTGTACAGAATTCTGATGTAATCATGGTATTAGATCATGGTCATATTATTGAACGTGGGTCTCATGATGACTTAATTAAACAGAAGGGTCAGTATTATCAGTTATATACTGGAGCATTTGAATTAGAATAAAATGAGCATGCCTAGATGGCATGCTTTTTGAGTACGTCTAGTATATTATGAATGATTTGATGAGCATCTTCATGATAGTAGAGATACAATGAAGAAGTCTTATTTGTAAGAGAAGAAGATAAGTACTTACAATAAGGACTCTGGTCCATAACCTTCTTTCATACAGGCTTTTAAAAGTAACTGTTCTATTTCTGTATCTATATTCTTATACTCTGTAGATGTATCATAGAGTAATGGTAGTGAATCTAAAGAAGTATCTTTATGATAATACTTCATAAGAGGATAGGTTTTTAATAAAAGAGATGGGCCTTTTAGGGCATTTATTTTCCATCATGATAATAAGATCCAGCTCTCTCTCATTAAACATTTGAATAAGCTCTATTCGTCTATAAGCACGATACTTTAATTACGTTTTACCTCATGTTTTTTATGGTTTTCTCTCCAAAATACAGTGAAAAGCGGTTGAAAAAATAACCGCCCTGGTCTGGTAAACTAAGCGGTTATCTTTGATGATATTCTAAATAGTAAAACGGACTAACCGTCTATCGGTAGCACTCTTTTTCTATAATCATATTAGCACGCATCTGTGAAAATATCAAAAAGTTCTTTTTCCATAGTATGTAATACGAATTTGAAAATACTTATAAGCCGAAAAAATACACCAGTACCAGTTTGATCACAGCAGCTACACCAAAAGCTACAACTGCAGTTACAACAAATTGCATAGTTTTTGGGAAATTTTCGAATACAAAAACTTTTCTACTCTTGCTCCGCACCTTGCTTAAAGATCCTGTCGTAAATGCAGCCATCATTATGACTGACACAGATACCAAGGTCTCACAATAGCTGGCAAGCTTTCCTAACACATCATTATATATGTATGCACCTGTTTCATGCAGAATCCAGTATAGAACCAATGCACAAACTCCCATGACACTTTGGAGCTTCATTTCCTTAAAAATCTTCTCTTTCTCTGTAGTTGCATAATCAGCCATTGTTTTAGCAATTTTTCTTTCTTCTTCGTTCATCATTTCGCTTTTCCTTTCTCCACTGATAATCTCAGGAATGCTGATATCATAATAATCTGCAATATCCACAAGAATACTGATATCCGGCATATTGTTTCCGGTTTCCCATCTTGATACGGTCCTTCCAGAGACATTTAATATTTCTGCCAATTGCTCCTGTGTAATGCCTTTTTCTTTGCGAAGTTTTTTTAAAAAATTCCCGATTTTTACTTGGTCCACCTCAACTCCTCCTTTCATCATCAAATATAGAAGCTGTTATCTGCAAATAACACGACACAAAGCGAGAAACGTCGTATTTTCACTAATAGACACAGTTGTCTATGCATTTTTCATTTTTTCAATTATACAAACTGGAAATTGTCAAATTCTTTGTAATAGGGTAATCCTAATCTATAAATTACCATTTAGTCATTGCATTTTTTATAAAGAAAAACAGCTACGATCCATGCAAAAATAATAGTAAATATACCTGTTTCACTCACAAAAAACATTTTGTTATCAGCAACGGTTACTGTTCCAAAAATCAACTGGTCAAAAGTATTATGAGCCGCATGCAAAAAGATAGCAGGCCAAATACTTTTTGTTTTTATCGTTATTATTCCGTAAATCATTCCAACAGGTATAATCATAAAAAGAAAAGCCGGAACAGAATACCATGCGGGAGTTCCCGGCATATACAGACCTGATATAAGAATAGGCAAGTGCCATACACCCCAAAATATAGAAGTATATATTAGTGCCTTTTTTATTCCTACTCTTTCTAAGGTTGCTGGAACTAAATAACCTCTCCACCCAATTTCCTCACCGATAGCTGTAATCAAGCCTATGAAAATCCCAACAACAGACATAAGAACCAACTGAATGACGGATGCTTTACTCATGTCTAAACTATTGGGAAAAGCAATCCAAAAAAGCACATATGGTATTCCTATGTAAACTGCCGGAATTAAACAAGATAATAGTATCCATTTAATTGATGTCTTCTCAAATCCAATACTCTGAAGTAATTTTTTGAATGATATTTTTCCGTTACTTTCTTTCTGCGATATACATCCTGCAATTATTGCCGCTATTGTGGGAACCCACATTAAAAAAACAGCTAACCCCATAGCTCTTAGTGCAATAACTATCGTTTCGAATATTGCACTAACTGAAATGACTATTACTAAAAAAAGTGTAACTGATTTATTCGTAAACATTTTTTTCTGTTCATCCATTACTTTTTCCTTCTTTCATAATTCCAATTTATCTCTTGCATTTTATCATATTCTATCCCAAAACTCTATTCTTAGATTGCCAAAGAGCAACCTTCCGAGTGCCCTTTCAGATTCTCATTCCGGCAACAAATATTTAATTGCACTCTGTCTGGATCAACATTTTCTGCTATAAAATCTCGTCTGTTATGAGCCAGAGACCCTGTCCTGATCATACCACTGATTGTTCGTTTCATCGTTATATTCCTCACCCCGCTTTCTAAAACCAGTGCCAGACATGGCACATAAATTTGTATCTTTGCCAGCTATGGTATAAAAAGAAATATTCGCCGGATACGGCGGTTTTGTTACTTTTGTCAAAAGTAACGCAAAAGCACTTTCGACAGACGTACCGTCCATCAAAACTACCCTTGCGCCCTCCGGGGGGGGACAGAGACCTTTACTTTGGTATCCTTGCCCGGATATATTCCAAATCACCACCATACGGTGTCCCTACAAGATACCATTCTCTTGCAGAATTCATTTCCATTCTGGTCTGATCTCATTCATCATCAAGCAACACTTCCTTATGCATTCAAAGAAATGACACCTATTTCATTTGGTGTAGCGAATATCATGTTATATATGGTTTTAGTTGTTGCTCAGCTATTGATAGAAAGAAAGTTGAAAATGGATATGTTACTAGAAGTCCCTTTCTCATTTATCATGGGATATATCTTAGATCTGTATCAAATTATTATTCCTGCATCTTCTGAATCTTTAGGATTACGTATAGTGATTTTACTTGCAGGTAATATATGTATAGCTTTTGGTGTCTATACAATGGTGCAGTCTCATTTAGTCTTAGCACCAGTAGATGGAGTGATCTTAAGTATTTCTAGCCACTACAATAAGGCGTATTCCTTGTGTAAGAACTGCTTTGATATTACAATGATTATATTAACGATTGTTCTCTGTTTAGTAACACGTTCACCACTCTATGGTATTGGGGTTGGAACACTATTCTCTGCACTTTGTGTGGGACGTATTATTAAATGGTTTGAAATAAAACAAGTAAGTTTGATAAGGAGTTAGTAATGCATGATATTTGGAATCCCTGGCATGGATGTGTAAAGTATTCAGAAGGGTGTATGAATTGTTATATGTATGTTTTGGATAAGATGAGAAATCAAGATGGTTCACATATATATAAGACCAATGATTTTGCATATCCACTCTCTAGAAATAGAGATGGTACATATAAGATACAAAGTGGAGAAAAGATAAGAGTCTGTATGACAAGTGATTTCTGTTTAGAAGAAGCAGATATATGGAGAGATGATGTCTGGTCAATGATCAGAAGAAGGCAGGATGTCATTTTCTATATACTTACTAAAAGAGCAGAAAGACTTAAAGAATGCTTACCAGATAACTGGGGTGAAGGATATGAGAATGTAATACTTAATGTTACATGTGAGAATCAGAAACGCGCTGATGAACGTATACCTATTCTATTAGATATTCCTGCAAAACATAGAGGAGTAATGTTAGCACCTCTTATTGGTCCTATTGATTTAGAAAAGTATTTAGATGGACGTATAGAAGAAGTGACATGCGGTGGAGAGAATTATGGTGGTACAAGAGCATGTGACTTCGATTGGATTAAATCTTTACATAATCAATGTGTGAACAAGAATACAACATTCACTTTTATTGAGACAGGATCTCATTTTGTGAAGGATGGTATTCATTATCGAGTGAAAGGGAAAGTAACTCAGACAAGAATAGCCTATCGTTCTAGAATGAATTATCAAGGAAAGAAACCTGTATATCATCTTTATGATTTCTTTGATAATGAATTAAGAGAAGATCAATTGTATAAAAGAGAATTCAGTGAACATTGTATAGAATGTGCATCAAAACCTATATGTAATGGATGTGCAAGAAGATTTGGATGTAAACAATGTCTTTGATAATGAGAAAAAAGAAGTTTCAAATAGTATGAATAAGTAGAAGACTATAAGAGTAATTCTTATAGTTTTTTTTGATACGTTTAAAGGAGACTGATGATGGAAAATGATAAACCAAGATTATCTCTAGATGAGCAGATTCAACATTTGAAAGACAAGGGAATACTTTTCAATATCATGGATGAGGAATCAGCCAAACAATATCTCAAGTACAACAATAATTATTATAAGCTGACTTCTTTTAGAAAAAATTATGATAAACATCCAGGTGGAAAAAATGAGGGAAAGTATATTAATTTGGAATTTGCGTATCTAGTAGATGTGTCAATCATTGATATGCGTCTTCGCTATAGAGTAGTAGAAATGGCTTTGGATATTGAACATCATACGAAGCTACAATTATTAAGGAAAATGGATGAGTATGATGAAGATGGTTATCAAATAGTCAAAGATTATATTGGTTCTTTGGATGACAGGCAAAAGAATTATTTTGAATCTGAGATTAATAGGAACAGAAGAGGTATCTATTGCAGGGATATTATTGAAAAATACGAAGGTAATTATCCTGTTTGGGCATTTATTGAAATAATATCGTTTGGGAAATTGGTTGGATTTTATCACTATTGTGCTAATCGTTTCTCTGATAAGGAAATGAAATATGATTATTATGGGGTGTTAACTTGTAAAAAAATTAGAAATGCATCAGCTCATAGTAATTGTATATTAAATGATTTGAGATCTCATACTGCAGAACATCGAACAAAGAAAGACATTACAGAAGAACTAATGAATATTCCGCATATGAATTCTAATTTCAGAAAGAATAGAATGAGTAACGAGAGAATTCAACAGATTATTACATTATTGTATATGCATAAGAAAATGGTAAGAAGTGAAGGAGTTGCCTTATATGAAAGTGGGGAATTGAAGAAATTAATAAGAAGGATTGATAGAAATTCTACCTATTATAAGACAAATAAATTAATCCAAGGAACTTTCAAATTTCTAGGATTAGTAGTTGACAGTTGGTTTTAGACAGTGTAACATTGCAGTAGATGAAAAAAGATATTCTTTTACAGTAGCGGCATTGTGCAAACGATGTTTGCTCGGGTTTTCTATTAATAGACCTCTTCGGAGGTCTTTTTTGTACATGAAAAACACATGTTACCATGTGTCTTACTTAATAGTTGGATTGTAGTAAGTAATATGATGCTTCTTACAATAAGCATTGATTGCAGCTCTCCAGTCAGTATTTTTAGTATACTCTACTAAATAAGTCGCAATACCTTTTTCCTGGCATGTACTTAAATATTTCTTTAAGCGTGTTGATACTTCAGTATCCTGTTTTACATACTTCTTCCCTTGTTTCTTAGTCATCATACTAGTCTGGTTTACACCTGCAACCATCTTAGAATTCTTATAAACAGTTTCTCTATAATCATAGGCATTATTCACAATAACCTTTAACTTATTCTGATTTGCTTCCTTGATAAGAGCATCTAATGCATCTGCATCATCAATCTTACTAATAAAAATACCATCAGCCTTTAAAGTTTCAGCTTTGTGATGTGGTTTCTTTAAACTCATATAGAAATAAATCTGTTTAGATTTCTTTCTTAAAACCTTCATATCTTCTGTAGTTAAACCTTTGCTTCTCACTACAATAAGATCATAATGCTTTTTCATTTTAAGAAGCTCACTTTTTTTCTTTTTAGTAAGTACTGCATATGTACTCGCTTGTGATTTAACAGCTGTTTTAGAAGAACATCCAGTTAATACAAAGAAAGCACATAATATTAGTGTTAATATTTTTTTATACATTTTCTCATACCTCGCATCTCTTACATTATCACAATTTTTTCAGAAAGTGAACCTTGATTGTTTTAAGTGTGAAGTGGTTTTATAATAAATATTCAAAAGGGGAGAATTTTATGACACAATATGAATCACAGTATGAGAGAATGATCAAGCAGCCAATCCCTTCTCTGATACTTACTCTCGCATTACCAACAACAATCTCAATGTTGGTGACTAATATATATAACATGGCTGATACGTACTTTGTCTCTACAGTAGGGACAAGTGCTACAGGTGCAGTAGGGATTGTTTTTGGATTGATGGCGATATTACAAGCCTTTGGCTTTATGTTTGGACATGGAGCAGGCGCAAATATATCAAGAAGACTAGGGGCAAAAAGAGTAGAAGAAGCACGTATATTTGCATCTACAAGCTTTTTTGGCTCACTCTTTTTTGGTGCTTTGATTGCGATACTAGGTCTTATATTCTTAAATCCACTTATGTATTTGATGGGCTCTACTTCAACTATCCTGCCTTATGCAAGAGCCTATGCCATCTTTATTTTGATTGCAGCACCTGCTATGACTTCATCATGTGTGATGAATAATATATTAAGATATGAAGGACAAGCATCACTTGCAATGATTGGACTCACATCCGGTTCTGTTATTAATATCTTTGGTGATTATCTTTTTATGCGCATATTTCATATGGGTGTCACTGGTGCAGGACTCTCTACTGCCCTGTCTCAATATATCAGTGCATTCATTCTCTATTCTATGTATCACAAAGGAAAGACACAAAGCTGCTTTAAATGGCAATATGTAAGTTTAGAAAAATATGTTATAGGAAGTATTGTTGCGGTAGGATTCCCATCACTCTGTCGTCAGGGATTAAATAGTATCAGTGTGATGACTCTTAATTTTGCAGCAGGAATCTATGGAGATGAAGCGATTGCGGCAATGAGTGTTGTGAGTCGTATATCCAATCTCATCTTCTCGGTAGGAGTAGGAATAGGTCAGGGTTTCCAGCCAGTATCAGCATTTAGCTATGGTGCTAAACGATATGACCGTTTGAAACAGGCATTTATCTTCACAGTGACTCTTTCTACTATTCTATTAAGTATTATTAGTGTCATCTGTTTATGTTTCACAAAACCGCTTCTCTTACTCTTTACACAGGATAGTCAAGTACTCTCTATTGCGCAGCTTGCGATGAAATTTGAATGTATTGCGATATTCTTTATGGCTATTAGTATCGGCGCAAATATGTTGTTCCAAAGTATTGGTAGAAGTGTTATAGCGACATTCCTAGCTGCTTTAAGAAGTGGTTTGGCTTTTATCCCACTTGTTATCACATTGCCTCATATATGGGGTATTACAGGTCTAGCCTTATCTCAGCCATTGGCTGATTTATGTGCAAGTATTATTCCTATTCCCTTTATTTTTAGTTTATTCAAGGAATTATCCTAAAACTGTGGTATAATCGTTTCGGTGATTAAAATGAAAAATATGAAACAAACAATATTAGAATATGTAAAAGTTATTCTTGTGACAGTAGTTCTTACATATGGTTTCTTATTCTTTGTCCAGATTTCTCATGTAGAAGGACAATCTATGGAACCTAATTATCATGAAGGAAACATCGTCTTAGTCAATAAACAGTTCTATCATTATGATGATGTAAAATATGGTGATGTTATCATTGCAAAATGTAATATATTAGGACAGCAGAGACAGATCATTAAAAGAGTCATTGGCAAGCAGGGTGATACAATAGAATGTATTGATCATGAACTTTATCGTAATGGTAAGAAAGTCAATGAAACATATATCAATGAACAAATGACAGACAGTAATTGGACTTATACAGTTCCTAAAGGTGATGTCTTTATTATGGGGGATAATAGAAACCATTCTACAGATTCCCGTTATATAGGTGCTGTTTCTTTTAAGAAAGAAATAGTTGGTAAAGTATTCTTTAAGGCCTTCTAGTAAAGGTCTTTTTTATATTACAGATTAGATTTCACTAACTTAGCAAGCCAAAAATAGGAATTTACTAAATTCCATAAATAATAACGCTTACATATGATAATTACAAAATTAGGCTTTGCATATTGTAAATTTCTCTGTTATTATGGGGTAAAGTAGATAGGAGCTAACATAATCTATTTAGAAAGGATGAAAAAATGGCTAAGAAATTCGAAATTACTAGAGGTAATGCAATCTTAAACTTCTCTGAAGAATTCTGTCAGAGTAGATGTGAATTAGTGGAAAGTGAATCTTTCTCTAAAGTATTGGAGAAATTCATTAAGAATCAGCGCAGATTAGAAACACAGTTATATATTTATTTACATGAACGCAATGCGGATGATTTCTTCTTATTAGGAGATTTAAGAAGCATTTTCAAGTTATTACTTGTACTTGATGCAGAACAGGTTTGTGCATTAAGACCAGAATATGCAGTGTATTTTGAAGATCGTGATATGTTCGTAAAGTTAATTGAAGACATTTATTTATACTGGAGAAAACTTCAGAGATATGCAATTGTTTTCAATGACTCAAAGAAATCAGGTTACCAGAGTGTACAGTTCGCTGATGCTCAGGAAGAATTTGAAAAACTTGTATTAGAAGTATATCGTTCAATGCAGAGAGCTGTAGGTAAGAACGATAAGGTATTAAGACAGATTACAGCAGGTGTGAATGCTGGTTTAACTGTTACTCACTTAACTACAGGTTTACCTGATGATTATGAATGTTTAAAGGATGTTCCATTCATTGAACAGGTTGTTATTCATCCACCATTTATCACTTATTCTAAGAGAAACAAAAGAGATGGTGTATTCCCAGAAAGTAGAACAAATCCAGTCACTGACTTAACATTTAATCCTGATCAGTGGTTATGTTACCCTGCAAAGGTTGGTAAGTTATTATGTTTCGTTTACTTCAATACTAAGTTCATGGCACAGGGTGTTACTTTATGTAACTTATTTGAACTTGCTGATGAATCAGAATATAGACATAATAAACCAGATCTAGTATATGTATATGGTTATGAAGATGGTAAGAAGGATCAGTCATTCTTCCAGGATGACAAGAACGATATGATGGTTGCTAAACTATCAGCAAGTGATGAATTCGATTACTTCGGATATATGAAGAAGATGTGTTTAACACTTCACAACGTATCTAACATCAACCACCACAAATTACCTATCCATGGTGCTATGATCCAGATGAAGTTACATGATGGTTCTGAAAAGAATATCGTTGTAATGGGTGACTCTGGAGCTGGTAAATCAGAAACTATTGAACAGATTAAGGCTTATGGTGAAGCTTATATTGAAGATATCAAGACTATCTATGATGATATGGGTTGCTTATCATTAGTTGATGGTAAAGTAAAGACTTCAGGTACAGAAGTTGGTGCCTTCGTTCGTCTTGATGACTTAGATGCTGGTTACAGCTTTAAGGAATTAGATAGATCTGTATTCATGAACCCAGATAAAGTAAATGCTCGTATCGTAATTCCTATTACTGATTATAAGGATGTTATCGCTGATCATGATGTAGATATCTTCTTATATGCTAATAACTATGAAGCTGAAGGTGAAGCCTTAGAATTCTTTGACAATGAAGAAGATGCATTAAAGGTATTCAGAGCTGGTAACCGTATGGCTAAGGGTACTACTACTGAATATGGTTTAGTTGGCTCTTATTTCGCAAACCCATTTGGTCCAGTTCAGAGAAAAGAACAGACAGAACCATTATTACAGGAATTCTTCCATAAGATGTTTGAACAGGGTGTACAGGTTGGTGTACTTCGTACAAGACTTGGTATTAAGGGTAAGGAATATGATGGTCCTAGAACTGCTGCAAAGACTATCTTACACTATGTAACTGGTGATAATGATCTTAAGGAATTACCAGAAGAACAGTAATATCTCAAACACTTCAAGATTATTCTTGAGGTGTTTTTTTATACAATAATTTGATTGTTATCTCTATGAATACGCTTACAGTTATGTTACTATTTTAACAAGGAGGCTTAAATATGGGTAAATTAGATAATAAAGTCGCTATCGTCACAGGCGGTAACGCAGGTGTTGGTAAAGCTATTGCAAAATTATTTGCAAGTGAAGGTGCAAAGGTTGTTATTTCAGCAAGAAGAAAAGAAGTATTAGAAGAAGTAGGTAAAGAAATTGAGGAAGCAGGAGGTACTGTATTATGTGTACCTACTGATATTTCTAAGATTGATGATGTAAAGAACCTAGTTTCTAAAACTGTAGAAGCATTTGGTAAAGTAGATGTATTAGTGAATAATGCAGGTGTACTTGATAAAGGATTAAATGCGATTGATCGTATTGATTACGATGACTTAAATAGAGTTATTGATATTAACCAGAAGGGTACAATGTATTGTATGTCTGAAGCATTAAAGGTTATGACAAGTGGTGCTTCTATTGTGAATATTGCAAGTGTTGCAGGTCAGTTTGGTGCTGGAGGAGCAGTTTATGTTTCTACAAAAGCCGCTATTATTGGTGTTACTAAACATACTGCAATGCGTTTTGCGAAAGAAAATATTCGTTGTAATGTTATTTGTCCTGGTAGTATCACTACAGATATGGCAGCAGGCTTAACACCTGATACAATGGATATGAAGATGATGGGTGCTATGAGTGCTCATAGTGATTTATCACTTAAACCATGTAGTCCAGAAGACGTTGCAAGAGTCACTCTTTTCTTAGCAAGTGATGATGCAGCATCTATTACAGGACAGGTTGTAGTCACTGATTACGGTGTAGACTTATAATAGAGTGCAGCTTAGGCTGCACTTTTTCAATGTCTTTTATGCTAGAATTTATGTCTCTTGTGCAAGAATTATAGGCATTAAATCATATCTCATATAGAGTTGAAGTATGGAAAGGAGTGAAATGATGAAACTCAAGAAAATACTAATCATTCTTATAACACTTATTATTGTTATGATTGTCTCTACGCTTCTTCATTATCAGAATATGAATTATATATCTGAAAACTGGAATATCGACTTCCCTTCAGAAAATACCATTGTCTATCAAGTAAAACCTTCTCCTTCATTTACTAATGATGGAATATATTATGAGGTACAGGAAGTTGAAAACAAAAATCTTCCCATTACATTGAATAATAAGAAGAATGATGAAATAGAAGAAGAATTCAATAAATATATCATAGAAGCAAAAGTATCACAAAAGCAGTTGCCAGACTTTACTCAGGATTATAAGTATTATAAGAAAAGTGATGTAGGAAGATCATTGATTGTAGTAGCTCAGCGTCATAAGCTGTATATTGTATCCTATAATCTATAAAACGCCTCGTTAATGAGGCGTTTTTAAGCGGATTGATTTTGTTTTGTCATTACAATTTATAATGAATTGATTATCTTTAACCTTTAGTCTTATTTCTGTATGATCTGTTACATGTTCTCTAATAAAGATTTCCATCTGTTCAATAATATTTACGTCATCCAAACGAGCATCAACAGGAATCATGACTATCATCTTAATATCATAATCTTCCAAACTCTGCATAAGAATAGTTAATCTATGATCAAAGATAGGATTATTAGTATGAGATACATATTGTTTATGCATTAGATCATCTATCTCTTTTTCAATGAATTGATGTGTCTCTTCATCAGAAATTACATGATCAAGCTTTCTTAATACATAAAGCATACGATGTTCTTTCTTTAATAAAGAGTCATATATATGATTGATTCGATCATTATTTTCTCTTTGTATTCTTAACTTCTCTTTTTCTAAGTAATTCTGTTTATATTGGAAGAATAGAAAAAGAAATAATAAACTTAATACAAATACCAATACAGTCATTAAGATGATTGTAGATTGGGGTAGTCTAATAAAAGAAAGAGCTTGCATTAATAAAGAGATTATTTGAATACCCACAAACCACAGGTTAGTGAAAATTAAATTTCATAAGCACCGAT
>ENA-OPCM01000627-OPCM01000627.1-human-gut-metagenome-genome-assembly--contig:-NODE-627-length-25936-cov-8.014026_pt1 | contig 25936 bp, 20 predicted proteins | sample MGYA00241252_ERZ501484 | MGnify/ENA primary metagenome ERZ501484 (study PRJEB25962, sample SAMEA2042583) | human gut metagenome | biome: human gut; feature: human-associated habitat; material: faeces...
GTGACGGCAGAGAATATGGATGATGCCGATATTAAACCGCTGGTTTACAAATAAAATCCAGAGAGCAGTTTACAGACAGGAAAAGTATTACAGCAAAAAGCAACAGAAAAAAATACCCGGGATGAGAGAATCTTGAAAGATCGTCATCCCGGTTTTCTTATCAGTTTTCCTCCTAATCCTGACTGGCTTTGCTCAGAGAAAAGATAAATTCCGTACCGACTCCTTCGGTGCTGATGACATTGATATGCTCATCGTGAGCCTGGATCACTTCCTTGACAATAGCAAGCCCCAGTCCGGTTCCCTTCTTATCCTTTCCACGGGACAGATCAGATTTATAGAAACGTTCCCAGATTTTATTCAGTTCTTTTTTCGGAATACCGATTCCCTGATCTTTTACAGAGACAAAGATCTTATCATTTTTTCCTGATACTTCCACAAAAACAGAAGATTCATTTTCGCTGAATTTGATTGCGTTATCTACAAGGTTGTATATAACCTGTTGTATTTTACCTTTGTCAGCTTTGACATTAAGTGCTGTGCCAGAGAATGTCAGGCTGAACTTAATGCCTTTCTTTTTACACGAACCCCCAAGAGTTTCTATTGTATGCTTTATTACTGAGTTAATATCAAATGTTGTAATCTCAAGGCGGACAGTCTTAGGGTCAAGTTCATTAAGTGTAAGTATATTGCTTGTAAGCTTGGTAAGTCGTTCGGTTTCAAATAATACAATATTAATGTATTTATTAATCATTTCCGGTGGTACTGTTCCGTCATCAATGGCTTCAAGGTAGCCTTTTATTGAAGTAAGAGGCGAACGGAAGTCGTGCGAAATATTGGATAAGAACTTCTGCTGGAACCGGTCCATTTCGTTAAGTTCTTTTGCCATATAATCTAGAGAAGCCGCCAGACGTCCGATTTCATCATTGTGGTGTATCTTAATGCGGTAGGAAAGATTACCTTTTCCATATTCTTCAGTAGCCTTGGTAAGCTCATTGATAGGCTTGTGAATATGTATGAAATATAGCACCAGCATAGAAAGTGAAAGCAGCATAGCAATCACCAGTGTAAGATAGTTGGTGTTAAATGTATCATATACCCTGTCAGTTATGACAGTTTCAGACATATTGATGACAACATAGCCTTTCATTGTGAAATTGCTGGCAATAGGAAAATATGCACTTACAACAGTTTCGTCAAATACACCATAGAAATCACCTGTCTGTGTGTGTGCACCTTTAAGCCTGCCATAATCAAAATCCTTAAGTTCATATAGATAACCATTAGAATCTGCTGTTCCAGAAAATCCAGTATCTAACATAACATCACCGAATGGGCTTACGAACATAATTCTTGTGTGGTTGAGTTCAGATACTATTTTAAGGTCAGCTTCTATGTCTGAAAGATATTCTGGCGTGAATGTATCTTTTGCAAATGTGCCGGCAATTTCGTTAGCCTGCTGGTAAAGCACTTCAGAATAATAGTCATATACTTTATTATAATCGTGCCTGAAACATATTGTTGTTACAGCTATAAATCCTACAACAGCAATTATTATATATAGAGTTATCTGTTTGGTAAGCATATTATATTTCATATTGAGTCCGTTCCTGCTTATTTAGTCACAAATTTGTAGCCAATTCCCCATACGGTTTCAATCGACCATTTATCGTGGTCTTTAATCTTTTCACGAATTCGTTTGATGTGCACATCGACAGTACGGGTATCGCCGATGTAATCATAGCCCCAGATATTGTCAAGAAGCTGTTCTCGTGTGAACACCTGATTAGGTGCAGATGCAAGGAAGTATAAAAGTTCAAGTTCTTTAGGCGGCATTTCTACAGCCTTTTTATCATAAGTAACTGAGTAATTGTCAAGATTGACAATTAAGTCAGGATACGTTACACATCTTGCATTTTCTGATGGTGCAACGGTAGTCTGTGGAAGATGATAACGTCTTAATACAGCTTTAACACGTGCGACAAGTTCTTTTGTTTCAAATGGCTTGATAATATAATCATCAGCACCAAGCTCCAGCCCTAATACCTTGTCAAATGTTTCGCCCTTAGCTGAAAGCATAATTATTGGCGTATTATTATTCTTCCTGATTTCACGGCATACCTGATATCCGTCAATACCAGGAAGCATAAGGTCTAACAGAATGAGGTTAGGCTTGAATGTAGAAAGGTTATCAAGTGCACTTTCGCCGTCATATACAATCTTAGTTTCAAAACATTCTTTTGTAAGATAGAGTGAGATGAGTTCAGCTATATTCTCATCATCATCTACGATTAAAATTCGTTGTTTAGCAACCATATGTGCCTCCATATACAATATTTATAGTTAATCTTTAAATGTTACAATTGTAACACCTTCTGCACCTTCGCCAATCTGTCCAAGGCGGAATTCTTTAATATAAGGAACCCCGTGCAGATAAGAAGTTATACCAGAGCGTAGAGCACCTGTTCCTTTGCCGTGAACAATTCGTACCTGTGGAATTCTGGCAATATAGGCATCATCAAGATATTTGTCAAGAACTGCAATAGCTTCATCAACAGTGTATCCAAGAAGATTAATCTCAGAAGATACAGAAGATGATTTTGACATCTTGATTTTACCTGAGCCACCAGCGCCCTTAGGCTTAGAACTTGTTTCAGCAGGATCCTTATAGCCTTTAAGTATGGCAAGATTTTTAATATCCATTTTAGTGCTTAAGCTTCCTACAAGTACAGTAACCTGGTTTTTGTTCTTATGAATCTGGGATACAGTACCTATGACGTTCATTGTAAGAACCTTAACGTGCATACCAACCTTGAATTCAGATATATCGTGAGCCTTATGCTCGCTTATGTTGTTGGCAGGTTCAATCTTTAACTTTTCCTGACGTTTATTCATTTTCTCACGGATAGCACTGCGGTGTTTCTCAAGCTCTTTTACAGTCATACCATGCTTGTTCATAGCATTAATTGTCTTATCAGCATACTCTTTCGCATCTTTAAGTATGCGTGCAGCTTCTTCGTTAGCTTTTCTTATAATATTGTCAGTACGTTCATCAAGACGTTCAGTTTTTTTGGTAAGTTCAGACTTTAACTGGGCAATCTGTGCTTTGTACTCATTTAATTCCTCACGCTCACGTTCAATTGTAACACGGCTTTGTTCAAGATCAGTTACAAGGTCTTCAAATTTGATATCTTCAGAGTCAAGACGGCGTGAAGCATCATTAATTATATTGTCAGAAAGTCCAAGCTTTTTGGAAATGGCAAATGCATTACTCTTTCCAGGAACTCCGATAAGAAGCCTATAAGTAGGGCGGAGTGACTGTACATCAAATTCACAGCAGGCATTTTCCACGCCATCGGTTGTGAGTGCATACATTTTAATCTCGCTGTAATGAGTTGTCGCCATTGTTGTAATATTACGTCTGTGAAGGCTGTCAAGTATAGCAATTGCAAGGGCTGCACCTTCTGTAGGGTCAGTACCAGCACCAATCTCATCGAATAAAATGAGACTGTTGCTGTCAGCTTTTTTAAGAATATCGACAGTATTAGTCATATGTGAGCTGAATGTACTAAGGCTCTGTTCAATACTCTGTTCATCGCCGATATCAGCAAATATATTGTCAAATACAGCTATGTCGGAATGTTCCAGTGCTGGAATATTAAGTCCGGCCTGAGCCATAAGAGTAAGAAGTCCGACAGTCTTTAAGGATACGGTCTTACCACCGGTATTAGGTCCTGTTATGATAAGAAGGTTAAAATCTGTACCGAGATAAATGTCTATAGGAACGACAGTATGCGGTTCAATAAGAGGATGTCGTCCTTTTTTGATATTTACTATACCTTTGTTATTCATAACAGGGCGGCTGCAATTAAAATGCCTTGATAAAAGTGCTTTGGCGAATATGCAGTCAAGATTGGTAAGTATCTCATAGTCTGAAAGCAGTGAATCGGTATATTCTGCGGCTTTAGCACTTAAATCTGCAAGAATAACTTCAATCTCAGCCTGTTCCTTAAGTTCAAGCTCTCTTATATCATTGTTAAGCTTGACAACTGCGGCAGGCTCAATAAATACAGTAGAACCGGTCGATGACTGGTCATGAACCATACCAGGCATAAGTGATTTGTATTCAGCTTTAACAGGCAGACAGAAACGTCCCTGTCTTGTTGTTATCACATAATCCTGAAGATAAGTTCTTGTAGATGGTGAATTCAATATTTTATTAAGTTCAGTGTGTATGCGGTCAGCAGCTATATTTTTCTGACGTCTTATGCTGCGGAGGTTCGCACTTGCATCATCACTGATTTCATCTTCTGATATAATACATTTCTTAATTGCGTTATTAAGAAGTGTAACAGGGTCAAGCATGTCTATTAAAGGTTGTATTGAGTCAGCACGCTGTTCATAGTATCCCTTTATGCGGGCAGCACATTCTAATAACATAGATATGTTAAGAAGCTCAAGTGCATTAAGAGAGCTTCCGACTTTAAGTCTTGCAATGCTTCCCCTGATATCTTTTATCCTTGAGAAATCCACGCTTCCCTTCTGGTATACACGGGTAAGTGCATCATTAGTATAATCAAGTGCTGTATTGATTTTGTCTATGTCAGTCATAGGCTCAAGCTTATGAAGTATCTGCTTTGCACCATCAGAGCAGGCAAAAGATACAAGACGAGATATTATTTTATTATATTCAAGTGTTGATAATGATTTATTATTCAATGTAATACTCCTGTCATTTCAAATAATAATTATTATATGTCTGCTATTAGTGATAAAAGCTGACAATCCTCTCTTATTATATACTAAAACCGATTAAAACCATAGGATAAATTTAAGAAAGAGCCGACTTTTTAACATCTATGTCATAGTTTGTTCATAAACATAGTGTATACTTTATTTATATTGCGTAATAACCGGATAGTCAGAAGAAAAATGTACTTGTGATTTAACATATCAGATGCGTAAGCATCTGTTAATGAATAAGAATGAGGGATAATATGGAACATAAAGATACTGAGCAGAAATACGATTTATATACGGAAAAGATTGTATTAAGTCCTAAGGTTAAATATAAGAATCTTATAAGAACAATTAAGATACTTATATTGATAATAATAGCAGGAGTGGTGTATATAGCGGCTGACAAGCTTATTGTGCCGTCAGTAAAGGCGAAGTTTGATAAGAAGAAAGCAGAACAGGACAGAATTGAATTCACAAGAGATGAATATCCGGAGCCTGTTGTTGTTGAGGATGAAGAAGGACAGCCACAGATTAAGAAGGATTATGATACATTAATGCAGTCGTTAAGAACGAAGGTAGATGATGTGCAGAAGTCAGTTGTCATAATTCAGGAAAGCACGGAAGGGCTTAATTATGAGAATTATATTGAGAACAGGGAAAATGTAACATCTACGGCAGGACTTATTGTTGCCTATGTGAATTCAAGATATATTATACTTACATCAAAGAAATATACTGATAATACTGCGGATATAAGTGTTAAGGTTAATGATAATGAATATAAGGCGGTATATGTGTGCTCAGACAGTAATACAGGTATAAGTATAATAAGTGTTGATGCTGAACAGATGAGTGAGGACGACAGGATAAGCATAGAGGTATCAGTTCTTAGCAATTCATATATACTTAACAAGGGTGAGCTTGTAATTGCCGCAGGCAATATATATGGAACGGATGGGGCAGTAGATTATGGAACTATAACCAATATCAGCTCGTACAGCCTTATAGATAATAATGTAGACATATTTGAAACTAATCTTACAGCCAAAGATGAAGATTACGCATTTTTATTTAATTCGGACGGCAATGTTGTAGGAATATCTGTGCACAGTAATAAAGATGTCAAGCTTAAGTTCATAGGAATATCAGATCTTAAAGGTACTATTGAGAATATGATAAACCGTCAGGAGATTATGTATTTTGGTATTAAAGCAGAGAATGTAGACAATGAATTAGCAGATAAATACAGTCTTACAACCGGCATATATATACTTGCAGTTGAGCAGGAGTCGCCGGCATATCAGGCAGGACTTCAGACAGGAGATGTAATTGTAGAGGTAAATGGCGAGGAATGTCTTACTATGCAGAAGCTGAATGAGAAGCTGTACAGATGCCAGTCAGGACAGAGCGTTAATGTCCTTGTAAAAAGGCTTGGTAAATCAGGGTATTTTGAAGTATCTTATGATGTCAATGTGGAATACAGATAAAGCAGCTACTTGACAGTACAGAGTAGAATTAAATAGTTGAGATAAGAATATAATAAGATTAATTGAAATCAGAGAGAAATCTGATTGAATGGAGGAAGAGTATGCGTTATATAGAAACATTTAAAGACGGAGACAGAATTTCAGAGGTATACCTGTGTAAATCCAAGTCATCAGCACTTACTAAGGCTGGAAAAGAATACGAGAATGTTATACTTATAGATAAGACAGGACAGATAGATTCAAAGATATGGGACGTTAATTCAGGTGGAATATGCGATTTTGAAGTTAATGATTATGTATTTGTTAATGGACAGGTTACAAGTTATAATGGTGCATTACAGTTTAAAATAGAAAGAATTCGTGTGGCAGCAGAGGATGAGTACACACCAACAGATTATATTCCATCTTCAAGATATGATATAGAGCAGATGTATGAGGAATTATTAGGATTCGTAAGAAGTGTAGAGAATCCATACATAAAGCAGCTTTTGGAAGCATTTTTCGTTGAAGATGAAGCATTTATTAAAAAGTTCAAGAATACATCAGCAGCCAAGACAGTACATCACGGATTTATGGGTGGACTGCTTGAACACAGCTTAAGTGTTACAAGATTATGTGCAAAGATGAGTGAAAATTACGATTTTCTTAACAGGGATCTGCTTATAAGCTGTGCAATGCTTCACGATGTAGGCAAGGTAAGGGAATTAAGTGAATTTCCAAGAAATGACTACACAGATGAGGGGAATTTTATAGGACATATAGTGATTGGCTACGAAATGGTTATTGAAAAAATCAGACATATACCAGATTTTCCAGAGATATTAGCTAATGAGGTTGGTCATTGTATATTATCACATCACGGTGAGTTAGAATATGGTTCACCTAAGAAGCCGGCAATAGCAGAAGCACTAGCACTTTCTATGGCAGATAATATGGATGCAAAGCTTGAAACTTTAAGGGAATGTCTTGAAGCCAAAGACACTAATGACTGGCTTGGATTTAACAGATGGCTTGAATCCAACATAAGAAGAACAAGTTGTTAATGTGAGGAACAGTTATGGCATATAGTAAGAATGATATTGTACAGGTTACAATAGAGGATATAGGAGTAACAGGAGAAGGAATAGGCAAGATAGACGGCTATACATTATTTGTAAAAGATACAGTCATAGGTGATGTAGTAGAAGTTAAGATTATGAAGGCAAAGAAGAATTACGGATATGCCAGACTTATGAATATCATAACACCGTCAAAGGACAGGGTTACACCGGAATGTAATATAGCAAGGCAGTGTGGCGGCTGTCAGTTACAGGCTATGAGTTACGCTGCACAGCTTAAGTACAAACAGAAGCTTGTCAGTGATAATTTACAGAGAATAGGTGGACTTACAGAAGGCGTAGATTATGAAATGTGTGACATTCTTGGTATGGACACGCCATTCAGATACCGCAACAAAGCACAGTATCCTGTAGGTGAGGATAAAGACGGTAATATTATTATGGGATTTTACGCAGGTCATACACATTCAATAATTCCTTGTGATGACTGCCTTTTAGGTGATGAGAACAACTCTGTAATATTAACAGCCGTCAAGCAGTGGATGAAAGATTACAGGGTAAGAGCCTATAACGAGAATATCCATAAGGGAACTTTAAGACATATACTTATAAGAACAGGATTTCATACTGATGAGATTATGGTCTGTCTTGTTACTAAGAAAATGTTAAGAAAAGAGGCGGCAGATGGACTTGTAAGAGTGATTGAGCGGCTTAATAGTGGCATTTCAGCAAGTGATAACACTTTATCAGGTAGTGATAATAATACAAGTAATAACAGTGGAAGAAAGTTAAATATAGCTTCGCTGGTTGTCAATATTAATAAAGAGGATACTAATGTAATACTTGGCAGGGAATGTGTAACTCTTTATGGAAGACCTTATATAGAAGATTACATTGGAGATATAAAGTTCCAGATATCACCGCTTTCATTCTTTCAGGTTAATCCTAAACAGACAGAAGTGCTTTATAACAAAGCATTGGAATTTGCTAATCTTACAGGCAATGAGGCAGTGTGGGATTTGTATTGTGGAATAGGAACAATCTCGTTATTTTTGGCAAAAAATGCAGGAATGGTATACGGTGTAGAGATAGTTCCACAGGCGATTGAAGATGCGAAGAATAACGCTGGGATTAACGGAATAGATAATGCAGAGTTCTTTGTAGGAAAGGCAGAAGAAGTAGTCACAGCATTTTATGAAAGCAGGAAAGCAGATGATGGTACAGGACACAATATGACAAGACCAGATGTTATAGTGGTAGACCCACCAAGAAAAGGCTGTGATGAGAAGCTTTTGGATACTATTGTTACAATGTCACCACAGAGAGTTGTGTATGTAAGCTGTGATTCGGCAACACTTGCAAGGGATTTAAAGGTGTTATCGGAGCGTGGATATAAGATTGTGAAAGTACAGCCGGTTGACCAGTTTGCTAATACAGTCCATGTGGAGACGGTTGTTAAGTTGGTTAGAAAAACTCCTGACGCATATATCGACCTCAAAGTGGATATGGATGAGCTTGATTTGACGGCTTCGGAAGCGAAAGCAACTTACGAAGAAATCAAACAGTATATTTTGGATAAATATGATACAAAGGTGTCCAATCTCTATATTGCTCAGGTAAAAGAGAAATACAGCATTATTGAAAGAGAAAATTATAATAAGCCAAAATCAGAGAATGCAAAGCAACCACAGTGCCCACCGGAAAAGGTAGAAATGATTAAAGATGCATTGAAACATTTTAAAATGATTTAAATTCAATCGGCACATTGGTAAAAATAGAAATCCTTCTGTAAAATGATAGTACAATCAAATTACAGGAGGATTTTTCTATGAAAACATTATTTGAACAGCAAGGTGTTAAGTATCGTCAAGTTGGAGATTATATGCTCCCCGATGTGGAACTGACTGAACAGACAGAATATCAAAACGGTGTATGGGGTCAGTGTTATAAGAGATACCTAAAATCAAATCACCGAGTTCTCTATTATAATTATTTGACTTCGGGCAGGCTATATGAACATCTTGCCGAAGTCGATAAACGAGCTGAAAAAATGTTTCAGCAGATTGTAAAATCACTTGTCGAGAAAGAAAATGTTACGGAAAGTCTGAAAGCTGACGATATGATGTTATGGGTTCAAAAGATGAATAACATCCGAAATCGAGCAACTGAAATCGTTAACACGGAAGTGATATTTGTATGAGAAAGTATCATATTTATCTCACACCGGAAGAAAGAAAACTGATAATCGAAAGTCTTATTTCAGAGAAAAACACTCTTATCTCGGCGGGCAAATATACGGACTGTGTTGATGATGTTCTGCTTAAAATTCTGCAAGCCAAGAAGAAAAAAGTCAAAGTGATTTATAAATAATATAACGAAAAGGCACAGCCTTCGGAACAAAAGAATCCGTTGGTTGTGCCTTGTTTTGTATGAACTAATAAACACTGTCTAATCTTAGCGAGCAGACCATTTGGATAACCAAACGGTAGACTGCCCGCTTTCTGCACTTGCTGAGCGAGCAGTGTATTTGGATAACCACGGTTACCAAATACCTCGTTAGGGACACCCTAAGACCCACAAAAAAACAGATGAATTTTATTTTACTAAAACATACTTTAGTAAATTGCATAAAACGTATTGACATCGATTCTTTTGGAGAGTATAATATAGTAAATCGTAATTTACTAAACGGAGGTATGCTTATGTTTATCGGAAGAGAACGAGAGCTTACAGCGTTACAAAATCAATATAACAGCGGCAAATTTGAGTTCACCGTAATCTACGGTCGTCGTCGTGTCGGCAAGACCGCAATCATAAATGAATTTGTAAAAGATAAGGATGTAATTTATTTTACAGGCGTCGAGAGCAACGCAAAACAAAATCTAGAAAACTTCAGCCAAAGTATAATGAGTTACAAATCTGATTTGCCTCTTGGCAGCGAATTTACATCTTTTCAGGACGCTTTGGAATTCATTTTCAAATTAGCGCAGGAAAAACGAATTGTCCTTGTAATTGACGAGTATCCGTATGTTGCAAAGGCTTCAAAGAGCCTTGCCTCCACTCTGCAGCTTATGATTGATAAGCATAAAGATACTTCTAAATTATTTTTAATTCTCTGCGGTTCGTCAATGTCCTATATGGAGGACCACGTGCTTGCATATAAGGCGCCCCTTTATGGCAGAAGAACTGCGCAACTTAAAGTCCAGCCTTTTGAATTTATGGAAGCGTGCAAGCGTTTTCCGAAATTTTCAGCAGAGGATAAAGCGCTTGCTTATGGAATCGTCGGCGGAACTCCGCAGTATCTTCTTCAACTTGATGACAACTTATCTATAAAAGAAAATATCAAAAAGATATTTTTAAATCCGGCTTCATTTCTTTTTGAAGAGCCGACAAATCTTCTCAAACAAGAGGTGCGTGAGCCCGCGATTTATAATGCAATTATTACGGCTATCGCAACGGGCGGTACAAAACTTTCGGAGATTTCAAACAAGGTCGGCGAGGACACAAGTGTTTGTGCAACATATATCCGCAACCTTATTTCTCTTGGAATTGTGAAGAAAGAAACGCCGTACGGCGAAAGTTCCGGCAGAAAAACTATCTATTCGATTGAAGATAATATGTTCCGCTTTTGGTATCGCTTTGTGGCAGAAAACACATCCATTATTTCAAGAGGTGCGGACGAGCTTGCCTATAAGCGAATTGAGCCGTATTTGTCCGATTATATGGGCGCTGTATTTGAGGATATTTCAAAACAATATCTTTGGAATGAGCTTCTTAATGATAATTGCCCGGTTAATTTCACCGATATCGGTCGCTGGTGGGGTACAAACAAGAAAACAAGACAGCAGGAAGAAATCGACATTATGGGGGTCCAAGATAAAAACACCGCCCTTTTCGGCGAATGTAAATGGACGAATGAAAAAGTTGACCTTGCTGTTCTTGAAAAGCTCATCGAGCGTAGCGAGTTGTTTAACTACAAAAATAAGCAATTCTATCTATTTGCTAAATCAGGATTTACTAAAGGATGTATCAGTAAAGCAGAAGAAATGGGTAATGTAAGGCTTGTTGAATATAGTGAAATGTTAAGAGAGGTAAAATAAAATGGCTGACATAAAGTTATTTAATATAAATAAAACCGTAAAAGAATATCAAAGCGGAACAGTCACGCTCGAAAAAGAATTGCAGACTGTAATTGAAAACAATATGAATACTTTTTTTGGAGTCACCTTCCTTGCTTCTGAATATCGTACCACCGATGGCGGACGAATGGACAGTATCGGTATTGACGAAAATCATTGTCCAGTAATCTTTGAATATAAACGTTCAATGAAAGAAAATGTCATTAACCAAGGGCTCTTTTACTTGAACTGGCTGCTTGACCATAAAGATAGTTTTAAAGTTCTTGTTATTGAGAAACTCGGCTTAAAAGCTGCTGATGATATTGATTGGACTATGCCTCGTGTTGTGTGTATTGCAGGAGATTTTACTAAATATGATGAGTCCGCAATCAAGCAGATGAACCGTAACATCAGCCTTATTCGTTATAAGAAGTTTGGCGATGACCTCTTAATGTTTGAACAAATCAATGAAAATATCGCTGCTGCGATTTCTGAAGATACTTCTGTTAGTAAACCAAAATCTTCCGATAAAACTTTTGAAGAACAAATTAATGGTGCTGACAAAGAGATTAAGGTTCTTTATCAGAATTTGTCCAACTACATTTTAAGTCTTGGCGATGACATCAGCGAAACACACCTAAAGTTGTATGCTGCATTTAAGAAAATCCGTAATATAGTTACGGTGGTTGCATTGAAAAAGAAATTGGTTATCAACTTACCAATTGATGTATCAACCGTAACTTTTGAAGAAGGATTTTCAAGAGATGTTACTAACATAGGCCACTGGGGTTGTGGTGCAGTTGAAGTACAATTAAAAAACAAAGCTGATTTTGAAAAGGCGAAAGCACTGATTGACAGAGCTTATAATGAGAATTAATGGAGGATACAAAAATGACAAATCTTGAAAGAGCGATAAAAGACGGTTATGCTTATATTACAGGAACTGACAACAAGCAAAAAATTACATATGTTTCCTCTGATAATCATACTGAAAACTATAATGACCCTGAAGAAAAGGTTCGAGCAGAGTTTTGGGCTGAACTTATTTACAAATACGAATATCCTGCAAACAGAATCAAGGTCGAAGTGGTTATACCCGACAGACTGCCGACAGACCGTGCGGATATTGTTGTGTTCATTGATGATGAATGCAAGCGTCCCTATACAGTTGTTGAGTGTAAAAAAGATGGCGTAACAGACGCAGAGTTTATGCAAGCAATTGAGCAGGGCGTAGGTAATGCTACTTGGGTGAAACTTCGTGCTGATTATGTTGTTATTATTGCTGGTGGTACACGTCGTGTTTTGGATGTGACTGATAATTTCGGTGCTTTTGAACGCGAACAAAATATTCTTGCGGATTTACCAAAAGCATATGGAAAACCTCAGGAATATCGTTTTTATAAAGGTGGAGTAAATCAAAAAGGCGAAGATGCCTCGGACATTGCACCAGTTGCACGAGAAGACTTGATTATTGCAATTAAAAAATGCCATCAGACCTTGTGGGGCGGTGGTCGTCTTTCTCCCCCTACTGCTTTTGGTGAACTTTGCAAGCTCATTTTTGTTAAAATTAGCGATGAACAGAAGCCTCGTAAAAATGGCGAACCTTATCAATTTCAGATCAAGACCCATGAACCGTCATCTAAACTGGCAGAACGTATCAATGTGCTTTATAATGAGCAAAAAGTTAAAGACCCCGAAGTATTCACAGAATCTATCAAGGTAGATGACCGTGTACTTCGCACTGTCGTTTCGCATTTGGAAGCTATCAATCTTAATAAAACCGACCTGGATGTTAAAGGTGTTGCCTTTGAGCAGTTTATGGATGGTTTCTTTAAGGGCGATTTTGGGCAGTATTTTACTCCTCGTCCCATTATTGAATTCTGCGTAAAAATGATGAAGCCAGAGCAAGATTGGGATGTTCTTGACCCTTCTTGTGGCTCTGGAGGTTTCCTCCTGCACGCTCTTGACTATATGCGTAATCAAGCAGGCGATTATTACGAAAAAGGTACGGTTGACTATTTCAACTATTGGCACGATTTTGCCGCAAAACACCTTTTCGGTATTGAAATCAATGATGAAATTGCCCGTGTCGCAAAGATGAATATGATTGTCCACGATGATGGTCATACTAATGTTATCAGTCATGACGCCCTTGAAAGCATTGATAAAATGCACGATCATAATAGAGGCTTTGCCGAGAATCGCTTTGATTTGATTCTTACCAATCCTCCGTTCGGTTCTACTATCAACCTAGCGGAAAAGCCTTATTTGTCAACATACGAGCTTGGCAACAATGTTGATGCCAAGGGCAAGAAAAAGCCACGCAAAAATCAAAGTTCCGAAGTCTTGTTTGTTGAGCGCATTTGGCAATTCTTAAAGCCCGGAACTGGCAAAGCTGCTATCGTATTGCCCGATGGTATTTTAACGAACAGCTCCATGCAGTACGTCCGTGATTTCATTTTAGAGAAGTTCCAACTGCTTGCAGTTGTGAGCTTGCCTCAGTGTGCCTTTGCACATTTTGGTGCGGGTGTAAAAGCATCAGTTATTTTCGTTCGCAAGCGCAAAGATAGTGAAAAACCGAATGGAGACGAAGCTATCTTTATGGCGGCACCGGAATTGATCGGATATGACGCTACTGGCAGAAAGACTGAATCTCAGCTTGACGAGATTGTTTCAAAGTATGAAGAGTTCAGAAAGGACGCAACACCTTTTTTCGCATAACCCCCGATGCGAATGACCTTTGCGTCTTCGCTGTCAAACGGGGGGATATTGAAAAACGCATAGATATTAACTATAACCTTCCTAAGTACACAATTCTCGAACATAAACTGCGTGAAAAATTTGGTGACAATCTGAAAGCGCTTGGAGAAATTGCTGATGTAATATGCGGTCCTTTTGGTAGTGCGATAAAAAATACTGATTACCAAGAATCCGGTATTCCTTTGATTCGCATAACTAATATATCCAAAGACGGATATATGGATTATAAGGATTTGATCTATATATCAAATGAACTCGGCAACAGCCTGAGTAGAACTCAGGTCTCGTCAGGAGATATCGTTATTTCTCAAAGAGGTTCATTAGGGCAATGCGCCATTGTTGACGATGCTTTTGAAAAAATGAATATTTCCGCAAACATAATTGCCATAAAGAATATACATGAATCCTCGGCCACATTTATCCACGACTATTTGCTCTCTATTGTTGGACAAACATTACTTGAGCGAAATGTAAGTGGACAAGTTCAGCAAAAAATAACTACTCAAGATATTGCAGATATTCTTATCCCTATTGGATGTAATGAGAAACAGCTATCAAAAATGATGACGATTGCATATTGTTCTTATAGAGATGGCATAGAGCAATCCGAAAAGCTGCTTTCTGAAATGAATGAATACCTTTTTGATATTCTTAAAATGAGCAAGATTGATTATAAAGACCGTCTTTGTAGTGCAATAAGGCTCTCAAATATTGTTGAAAATAAAACATTTAGTGCGGGGTATTACCATCCGGAGCGAATGGCTGCATTACATTTAATGAAGACAAATATAGAAATCTCTGTACGCAAACTCTCCGATATTGTTACTTTCTATCGCAATCTTGTAAGTGCTGAAAATAGCACGAATTACCTTGGATTAGCGGGAGTGGAAAGCCAAACTGGAGAATTAAGTGGAGTCCAGGAAGAAGCAGCAGGACAAGCATTTACCTATGAAAAGGACGATATCTTATACGGAAGATTAAGGCCTTACTTAAACAAAGTTCTTTTGGCTGAAAAGGAAGGTATTTGCTCTACAGAGTTTCATGTTATGAGAGTAATTGATACCGAAACTGTTTTGCCTGAATATGTGGCAGTTATTCTTCGTTCCGACTTAATACTGTCGCAAACGAAGCATATGATGACAGGAAATACCCACCCGAGAATTTCAAATGATGACGTGAAAAATCTTTACATTCCCGTGCCTGATATTGGGGTTCAAGCAGAAATTGTAAAAGAGCTTGGAAAACGTCGCATTGAAGCAAGAATGCTGAGAGCAGAAGCGGAGCAAGAATGGCGAGCTGCAAAAGAGCAGTTTGAAAGAGAACTATTGGGAGAATAAGATATGGTTAAATTAAGCGGAATTTTAGAATATTCTATGGGCGGATTTCTATGCTTGCGTGGTTTTGCATCCTACAAAATGCTGAGCGCTATTTCTAAGCCGAATGCAGAAGTGCAGAGGGGTTTAATTGACGAGCACAAAGGAGACATGGCAAGATTCTTAAATGCCGGAGAATACAAGTTTTTTCCAGAAGTAATTCTTGCAGCCAATTTGACTGATGGCACAAAAGATTTTGATGAGCTTACCTTGTTTCACGAATCATTGCAATCAGGACAAACTTGGAATAAGAGTATCGGTAATTTTCAATTCAACATTTCACGTCATGCCAGCAAAAATGTGCTGAACCAATATGACAGGCTGCCCAGAATTGAAAGGATTTATTTGGCTCACGTAAAATTCGATGAATCTGTTTGTGAGCTGATGCGAATTGACGGAAATCATAGACTGAGTGCGGCTGATGACGTGGCAATAGATTTCACATTGCCGTTCTGCTTGCTACTTTTCCGCAATCCGAGTGAAAACGATCAATTTACTCGAGCGATTTTTCACAATATCAATGCGAAGCAAATTCCGTTGAAATTGGAAGAAAACCTAAAAGTCATTTTGGAAAGTCCTCAAGTATTTTCTGATGACACATTGATAAGAGACCCTTCTTTTGGATGGAAATACTATTTGGCAAGAAAGACCTTGCAGAGCGTTGATTTTTCCTATTTCCCCGCTATCAGCTCCTACATAAGCCAAGCAAAATGTAGTTTCTTTGTTGATCTGTTCGGATTTTTGTTAAAGAATCAAAGTGTAGAAGAAAACGATTCTGCAATTTCTAAAGTCAGGACACAGCTTGTTGAAGTAGAGCGAGCATTGATAGAATCTAAAATAACTGCAACTACAACAAACATTGCGGTTATTGGAGCATTGGCTTACTACAGACTCACAAACGAATCTAAATATCGTGGATTTCTTTCGTGGATAAAGAAGAATAACATCGGTAATGTTGAAAAACTGCATATTGATGATGTTATAAACTTGTATGATGAAATCTATAAGTATGTTCCTAAAAAAGTTTTTCTTGCAAGGTGGTATCCTTCTGCTGAACACGATGGTAAGGATGAAGCAGATCGTGCAGACTGTAGAATAAGAGCTATGAAAGAATTAGCTGATGATCTTAATTTAGAACTTGTTGATTTAGGCACCTGTGTTACTGGGACTTTTGACATCAGAAAAAGAATGTATGAAGATATCCGAGAGTGCGATATTTTTATTGCAGATATTTCCGGTGCTCGTCACAATGTGATGATTGAAATAGGCTATGCATTAAAGCACGTAGATACCGGGAGAATGGTATTTTATTTTCAGAAATCTGATAAATGCCCATCTGTTCCATTTGATGTTAACCATTTAGCTTATGATGAAATCGTTGATTCTGCAGAAATAAAAACGAAAACAAAAGCTCGCATAGAAACAATACTTGAACAGTCTAAAAACGGAGAAATATAATAATTGTAGGGGGAGGGGCTTGTTATGTATGATGAAGCAGGTACAGTAAGCAAATTTGTCAATCCGTTTTCTCAAGATGTAAGAAGAATGTCCGAACGATTTGATTATGCAACAATTAATCACAATTTTAATGAATTAGAGCAATTGCTTGCTGAAACTGAGAAAATGCTTTGTGATGAAAATGCTGCCTCCCAAGCTCAGTTATATTATTCAATGGGAACGGTGTATAGTGATTTTGCAAAATTTAAAGGGATTTCAACCGAAAAGTCAACCGAAAAGCAGCTGTATTATTTTCGTAAAAGTATTTCATTGATTGAATTTAATGAATATTTTAATGAGAAGTACAAGCCATATGTTTTAGGATTTAAAAGAGTCTTATATACAAATTATGCAAATACTTTAGATCATTGTGGACGAAAAATTGCTGCTATTGAACAATATAAAAAGGCACTTAATATTGATGATAATTTTGGAATGGCTCTTGGAAATTTAGGTAGAGTATATCAACATTATGGAATGCTTGAATATGATAATGGACATCGAGATATATTTCATTATTTCGCATACCATTATTTGGACAATGCGATTAAATCTACGGACCCTAATACATATTCTGAAGCTAAAGATTGTTTCGAAGCTACTATTGATTGTTATGCTCCGGAATATATTGAAAAAGTTTTAAAACCAGATTTATGTTTTAAACAGTTTTCTTACGAAAACCCTGATGAACTTAATTATCGCAAGTGGTGTTTAAGTAATGGTTTGTTTTTAAATACATTGAATGATTTGCCTATAGCAGAATCTTGCTTTGCAGCAGATGTAATTCAACTTCCGAATATGATAGCAAATATTCATTCCAAGCCTATTTTTCACGGAATGTTCAGTCAGCTTAAACAAGAATATATTTATGCAAGGTATCTTTATTACAGCACATTATCTTTTGTATCAGAGCCACATTATGCGGATAAGGATACATATATAAAAGCATATACAGATTATTCTCTTTATTCAATTAGAGTAGAAAAATTGAAAACCGCTTTTAAAACGCTCTATGGACTATTTGATAAAATAGCATATTTTCTTGAGCATTATTTTGAACTAGGTATTAATGAGCGAGATATAAATTTTCGTTCTATATGGCGAGATTCCGCGGGTAAAGGGAAAAAGGCATATAATTATAAAAATGTGCTGAATCCTTCGGAAAACTTTGCTTTATCTTCATTATATTGGATTAGTAAAGATTTTTCGGAGAAATTTGAAGATTCTCCAAATCCAGAGCTGAAAAGAATATCTGATATTAGAAATTCGTTAGAGCATAAGTATACAAAAGTATATGATATAATCAGCAAAAAAGATATTCCCGAATATGGAGATGGATTGGCGTTATATGTTTCAGAAGAAGAATTGTATGAGGTAGTGATATTCTTATTAAAAATTCTTCGAGAGGCTATCATCAACTTATCTTTATGTGTAAATATAGCAGAAATACCTAAAAGAGAAGCAAGTAAGGATAAGCTTGTTTTACAAATGAGTCTTATGGACTATGAAGATGATTGGAAAATATGAGGTGATAATTGTATGAAGATAGGACGCAATGAGTCTTGTCCTTGTGGCAGCGGAAAGAAATATAAAAAGTGTTGTTTGGATAAATCTGATGAACAGCGTTTGGCTGAGGCTGTTTTGCGTTCTTCCGAGAATTTGAAAAACGAAGCACATATTAAGCAATGTCTACATCCAAACAAAGATGAGTGCGATGAAAAAATCATAAAAGCACACGCGATTCAAAACAATCGAATCCTTAATAAAATTTCTGAAAATGGTATGATTATATCTATGGATGGAGTGCAACATCTCATATTTCAGACGGCAGAAACAAAGGGACGTAAAATTGCAACGGTTTTTACAGGCTTTTGCAAATATCACGATAAGATACTTTTTCAAGAAATTGAAGACAAACCATTTACTTGCACATCTAAGCAATTGTTTTTGTTGACATATCGAACGATGGCTTGGCATTATCATAAAAAACAGGAACAGATAAATGCTACTTGTATTCATTATGAAAAACTTCGTGAAGAAGGTTATGATTTAGCAAAATCGAATGATTTTTTAGATTACTTAACAATGCTTTCTATCGGTAATTCGGATAATGATGCAGAGAAAAAGCAATTTGATGAGTACTTATTGGAAGAAAAATTTGACGTAATATCCTCTGTTATTTGGGAAATTCCTTATGAAGTAAGTTTCGCTGTTTCAATGATGACGGAACTTGAACACGATATTAAAGGAAATAAGCTAAATGATATGATGAGTGATCAGCCAACCGCCAAAATATATCTTAATATTTTCCCTACTGAAGGGAAATCTCTTTGCATTTGGAGTTGGCTGGAAGACAACAACAAATGCTATAAAGAATTTGGTAAACAATTTGAACAGTTAAACATAGTAGACCGAGAAAACTATTTCAATAACAATCTACCAAGATGGACTGATTCTATTGTGATTTCTCCACGCTTATGGGATTACTGGCAACAACCAATTCAGGAAGCGTTTATTACACACGCAAATTTTGATGTTCTCTATAGGCAGATGGAACAAGAGACCAACGATTATGCCTATAAATATATGGATACTCCGTGGAATTTATTTGACAACTTAGCAGAACAATGATTGAAATTTTTGCGAGTAAATAACGGCTTTAGTACAGCGAGGTGTTGCCAAATGGCGACACCTCACTACGAATTTGAAAATAGCTATTGAAATTCAGAATTAAATGATGTAGACTTGTAGCATCAAATGAATACTTACGATTTCTAATCGAGCAAGCGGAGATAGTTTTTAAGAAACTAAGCTACCAAGCGCCGTACGAAACCGGATATACAAAAGGATAATTGTACCCTTTTGTGTATCTGTTTTCTGCGGCGCTTTTTTGTTGCTCGATTTTGTTTCGTTCAGTATTAGGTCCTTTCCTGTTTGTTCGGGAAAGGACTTTTTGTGTTTTTAGAACAATACAACGAACTGATTTCAAAATATCATTGAAGAAAAAATATTATTTTTTGAAAATACGAACAAAACCTTTTTCATCCGAAAATTTTGAAAATGAGAATATGCGATTCTCTTTCGGGTCTTAGGGTGCAAACCTAACGAGAACCGTTTTGGATAAACCTATCCACAAATGGTCTGCTGCTAAGATTGAACATTTGATATTGAATTGCATTGCCCATAATCTTAACAATTAAAAATCAAAGCACAGCTTATGGAGAAAATTCGTCGGCTGTGCTTTTTGCTTTTAGCGGTTACGATTTAATACAAGATTCAAACTCATTTTCCCCTTCGACTTGATAAATCGGAGGGATTTTTTATTTTCCGAAACTTTTTCCGTCCGGAGGGGGTACAAAACGGCTCTCTCAGTTCAAACAAGTGAGGGGGTAAATAAAAAATTTTTGAAAATCAGGAAAATGGGTGTGCATTTCGTCACCCTTTGTCCAAATGAGTAGAGAGGCAAATATTAAAAAATATAAATTTTTCAAAAAACACCCCCCCCAAAAAAAGCGTTCCCGGTTCTAACAAGTGAGGGGGTAATAAAAAATATTTGTCAGGGGTTAATTTTTGACCGTTTTCGTTGCCTACCAATTGAAAGGAGTTTTTACAATGTCGAGATTATCAAAGAAAGCAAAACAAGAATGGGCGTTCTTCCTAAGTCCCGTAACTGGCAGAAGAACCTACAATGACCTATGCCGTAAATGCTCAAACCAATGCAAGCAGAGCTTTCGAGCGGTTGTTGTCAGCTGCCCAAAATACCATTCCAAAAGAGGTGTCAAAAACGCACCAAACGGCAACGATTTTAACGATACGGGATAAGGCAAGGAATGACACCTATTCAAAAATCAAACGGCTTACAGAGAGAAAAATCAGAAGAATCCGCACCTTTTTCATACAGAAAAAGTGCGGTTAGAGGTCGGAAGTCAAATTCGGAAAAAGTAACACAGAAACCCTTCCCCTATAACTATATAAATAAATATATATTCTCTCTACCAGCCGGAAAAGAAATTACTGATAAGAGAAAGGAACAATTATGATAGCAAACAAAGTATATACCCGTGCAGAAATGCGTGAGGAAAGAATTTACACGGGAGATTATGAATTTATCAAAGAAACAGGAGAATATATCGCCACATTGACTATGAGAGCTGAAGCTGGTTCAGGTATGCTCCGCCTATTCTTCCGGCTGGTAAATGGACAAAAAATCATCACTCCGGTGTTCTGGTGGCAGAAATATCTTGGATTTTATGACATAGATAACGGAACAAAACTAAAGCTCATATACAAGGAAAATCCAAAAGGCATTTACCTGAGTGCCATAGAAATTTTGAGTTAAAGAGAGGTACTTACAATGACAGAGAGAATAGAAAAGATAAAAATTGACTCACTTATCCCCTTTGAAAACCATCCGTTCAAGGAAAGAACCGGTGAGGAACAAGCGGAACTTGTGGAGAGTATTCGCACAACAGGGATGTTGGTGCCGGTAATTGTCCGACCGCTTTTAAGGGGCAAATATGAAATCATCAGCGGACACAGACGAGTGGCAGCTTGCAAGGAGTTGAACATTGATACTGTCCCCGCAATCGTAAAAGAACTTACAAAAGAAGAAGCGGTTATCACAATGGTGGACGCAAATTTACAAAGAGAAAATCTGCTCCCAAGTGAAAAAGCCTTTGCTTACAAGATGAAAGTTGAGGCGATGAAACGTAAGGCTGGCAGACCACCGAAAAATTCATCGCAAGTTGCGACAAATATTGATACTGCCACAGAAATCGGTCAGCAATTAGGCGAAAGCCGTGACCAAGTTTACCGATATATCCGTCTTACTTACCTTATCCCCGAACTGCTGAAAATGGTGGACGAACATAGGATAGCGTTTACTCCGGCGGTTGAAATTTCATATTTACCCGAAAGAGAACAGAGGGTTTTGGTTAATGAAATTGAATATGCCGACGCTACTCCGTCGCTCTCACAGGCTCAGCGTTTACGAAAATTCAGCAGCCAAGGAAGATTATCTGTTGACACGGTATTTGCTGTGTTAAGTGAGGAAAAGCCAAACCAAAAGGAACAAGTCAAATTTATGACGGAGGAAATACGAAAGTATTTCCCCAAGAATTATTCCAATAAGGATATGCAAAAAACAATCATAAAACTGCTGGAAAACTGGCAGAGAAAACGAGAACGCAACGCAAGGGAGGAACGATGATGAAGTTGAATGACGAAAAGAAAACACAGGCAGAATATGACCGTTTTGTCGATTTAATGGCTCGTATGTATCTGAAATATGGGATGAGATATAGAACTGTAACGGCAGAAGATGTTATAAAGATATTTCCAAAACGACAATTAAAAACGAAAACTTTGCCGAGAAAATATAAACGGAAAGGGGGCGTAATGCCTCTTTCTGCTCACACATTGGAGTTTAGAAAGAAATCAAATTAAAATATAAATGCAATTATGTAAGAAGGAGTGGTTTTGTGAGAAAGAAAAATTGTTATATCTATACTCGTGTATCAACATCTATGCAGGTGGACGGTTTCAGTTTGGATGCACAAAAAGAAAAATTAAGAAGATATGCAGAATTTCAAGAGTTTACGGTGACCGGAGAGTATTCCGATGAAGGAAAATCCGGCAAAAACATAGAAGGCAGACCAGAGTTTCAATGTATGCTGAATGACATATCCAACGGAAAAGATAGTGTGGAATATGTACTTGTATTCAAACTCTCACGATTTGGAAGAAATGCGGCAGATGTTCTAAGTTCGCTACAACTTATGCAGGATTACGGTGTGAATCTGATTTGCGTGGAGGATGGAATTGACAGTTCCAAAGATAGCGGAAAGTTGATGATTTCTGTTCTGTCAGCAGTAGCTGAAATTGAGCGAGAAAATATTTTAGTTCAAACAATGGAGGGAAGAAAGCAAAAAGCCCGTGAAGGAAAATGGAACGGCGGTTTTGCTCCATACGGATATGAACTTATTGACGGTGAATTAAAAATTGCCGAAGATGAAGCTGAAATTATCCGTGTTATATACGATAAATTTATTCACACTACAATGGGTGCAAATGCTGTGGCAAGATATTTGAACCGACAGGGTTATGTGAAAAAGAAGCGTCAGAATGGGACATTAGATTCATTTACAGCACACTTTGTAAAAATCGTGTTAGACAATCCTATTTATTGCGGAAAAATTGCGTTTGGCAGACGCAAGACGGAAAAGATACAAGGCAGCCGTAATCAGTACCATGTTGTAAAACAAGAAGAATATCCGGTTTATGACGGAATAAACGATGCGATTATCAGTGAAGAAAATTGGCAGTTGGCTCAGGAGAAAAGAAAAAAGACCGGCGTAAAAAGTGAGAAGATATATAGTGCGGAACACCAGCACCTTTTGTCAGGCATTCTGCGCTGTCCGGAGTGCGGAGCTGCTTTATACGGGAGCGTCAATCGAAAAAGGAAGAAAGACGGTAGCTTTTACAGAGATTATTGGTATTATGCCTGCAAGCACCGCTTGGAATTGGACGGACATAAGTGTACTTACAAAAAGCAAATTCATCAGGACAAGGTGAATGACGCTGTTGTTGAAGTTATCAGGCATATTGTAAAAAATTCGCAGTTTGATACTGCAATCAAAGAAAAGTTGGAAGCCAGTGTGGATTTAGAAACATACGAAAATGAAGAAAAATCAGTAAAAGCTCAGATAAAACAATTGACGGTAGCAAAGGATAGATTGGGTAATCAGATTGACCGTTTGGATTATTCTGATAAGCATTATGAGAAAAAATATAATGATATGCAAAATCGTATGGATTCCCTGTATGATGAGATTGCGGAAGCAAACGATTCTCTGGAGACGGTGCAAATGCAAATTCAAGGTATCCGTGAACAACAGATTTCTCAGAAAAGAGTCTATGAATTTCTTGAATTATTTGATATAATATATGAGGATTTTTCAGAGGTCGAGAAAAAAGAATTTTTTCAAAGCTTTATCAAAAGCATTGAAATATATCCGCAGCCGCTTGAAAACGGACAGATTTTAAAGAGTATACAGTTTCGTTTTCCTGTTTATTATCAGGGCATTGAAACAGATACATTTTTTCCGAAATCTGAAACAACTGTCGAGACAGTTGTTCTTTTGTCCCAATTGAAACAAAAGCCAGATGATTACATTAATGTCACAATTGAACTTGATGATATGGATATAACATCTGCATAGACTAATGCAACATATGATGAGATAAAGAAGTATGTGTCTGAACATAATGCCGGCATGAAGGTTTCCAATCTGTATATTTCACAGGTAAAGAGAGTGCAATTGTGGAGGCATTGAAGCATTTTAAGATGATTCAGAAAAACTAAAAAGAGTCTGGTAAATCGGAATTTGTGGAGAGATTTCCTGAACTTTCCTTATTTTTCAAGGCTTACAGCCTCTTAGATAGTGAAATGATATGTATTTTCCCTTATCTTTGCCCTTATGCGGAATCCGCAAGGGAAATAAGGGAAATTTTTAGTTAAGCATTGCTCACTACTTTATCAAGAAGTCTTGCGGAATCCCGTTTTGCTTTTCTTGTTGAGTGAGCGTAAATATTCATTGTGGTACTGACATCAGAGTGTCCTAACAGTTCCTGTACATCTTTCGGTGCAGCTCCATTGGAAAGCAGATTGCTGGTATAAGTGTGACGCAACTGGTGAAAATGGAAATCTTCAAATCCTTCCAGCTTCTTTGCCACTGATCTGCATACAATGCTGAGTGTACTCGGCAGTTCCAAAGAGCCATCTGGTCGCAGGCAGACAAAGGAGATTTCTTTGTAATCTGTCGGGACTTCCTGTGTTCCGTCAAGATGATAGTATTCATAATATACCCTGTTTTTCACATGCACTTCTTTGTAGTAATTGCGGTGATATAATTCGCCATACTGCATCCGGTTTTTGAGCTGTTCTTTTCTGGCAGCTTTCAGTATTTCAGTCAGCGTATCTCCAAAATCAACAATCCTTACTTTTTTCCGTTTCGTTGGTCCGATAATATTTTTGTGTTTCATGCCGTCGTAGCGGATACTGCGTTTTATGGTCAGGCATTGTTCCTCAAGGTTAATGTCCTGCCATGTAAGACCACAGGTTTCCCCGATACGGAGCCCGGCATAATACGCAATTTGAATCGGAAGAATAGCAGGTGGATTTTTCTTTTCCAGATATTGGATAAGCCGTTCATAATCCTCATGTGAAATCGGCTGTGTACCTTCTTCCACTTCATCATCGGAAAAGAGGTCAACTTCCTCTGCCTGCTTTTTCAGCTTAATATACTGCATCGGATTGAAACTGATTAACTGTTTTGGAAATACTGCAAAACGGAATGACTGCTGTAACACTGCGGAAAAAGAATGGATATAATCTTTGCTGTATCCCTTTTTTACTTTCCCGTCTGGAAACTCACCACCGAATGTAAGCAGATCAAGAAATGCCTGTAAATGTTCGGCAGTAACTGTTTTCAGTTTGCGGTCTGCAATCGGGTGTTTTTTGATACATCGGATTGCACCAAGATAATTTTCCACTGTACCGTTGCTGAGTGTCCCAGTTTTCAGTTCTTCTTCTGCCCACATATCCAGAAGTTCCCCTACGGTAAGATTATCTGCCTTTGCAACAAACTTCTTATCTTCGTAGTCTTCCAGTGCCTTGCGGAGAAGCTTTTCCGTCTCACTTTTACTTTCGGTTCCGGCGTATTCTTTCTGAACCATTTTACCGCTTGCATCTTCTACATAGAAACGATAGTACCATTTTTTTCCTTTTTTTCTAACAGATCCTTTTGCCATAATCGTATGTCTCCTTTCGATATCAGACAATCGGAACTGCTGAAATGCTTCTTGCGTGTAGGCATCTTATGGACAAGTCCATAAGCCAATTCGCC
>ENA-OPCM01000629-OPCM01000629.1-human-gut-metagenome-genome-assembly--contig:-NODE-629-length-25902-cov-5.569853_pt1 | contig 25902 bp, 24 predicted proteins | sample MGYA00241252_ERZ501484 | MGnify/ENA primary metagenome ERZ501484 (study PRJEB25962, sample SAMEA2042583) | human gut metagenome | biome: human gut; feature: human-associated habitat; material: faeces...
TTTTTATCCGACGGTAAACGGCATTTTGTTTACGGTTGTGATGGCAGTGGCAGGAATAGCCGTTGTCAGCCTTTTTTACCGGAGAAAATAATTCGTTACATAAAAACGACATTTCATTACATATTCCATAAGAAAAGCTTATGAGCTGGTCGATATAAGATAAAGTACAGAGTATGGAGTGAAGAAAATGCCGAAAATTGCGATATGTGATGATGAACAGCCTATAAGAGAGTATTTAAAAAGTCTGACCGAAAAATGTATCCCGGATTCACAGGTTCGCCTGTTTGGCAGCGGAGAGGCACTGTTACGAGATCAGACATCCTTTGATGTGATCCTGCTGGATGTTTCCCTGCGTGGAGAAGATGGAAATCAGACGTTAAACGGCATGGAGACAGCCCGGAAAATCCGGGAGACATCCAATGCGATGATCATTTTTGTGACAGCGTTCAAAGAATATGTGTTTGAAGGTTATGATGTCGGGGCGTTTCACTATCTGTTAAAGCCGGTGGACGAGCACAAGTTTGCGGAAGTGATGCAGCGCGCCATGTGGCAGCTTGAGCGGGAAAAAGAGGAAATGTCCCTGTTGATAAAAGCAGATGGCAGTTATATGGAAGTTCTGGCAAAAAATATTTTGTATGCGGAGAACGAGGCGCGCAAGATTGTGCTGCACACGAAAAATATGCCGGAGAGCAGTTATACTTTTTATGAGAAAATGGAAGTGTTGGAGAAGCGGCTGGGAGAGGGTTTTTTCCGTTCGCACCGGGGATTTCTGGTAAATCTGCGGGAAGTGTACAAGTATGATGCGACCACGATACAGATGAAAAATGGTGACAAAGTTTATCTGGCAAAACAAAAGTATAACGATTTTGTCACGGCTTATATGAAATATCTGAGAAGCGCAGGATGAAAAGGACTGCAAAATAGCGGAAAAAAGCAAAAATCAGCGGAACATAGATCTGCTGATTTTTCATTACATAAAAGAGCCTGTTCGTTACAATTCGCTAAAATCAGAAAATGCCCGACCGATATACGGAGTAAAGAAAGGCAAAATGCATCGTTATGGTGCAGTTTTGGCAAGACATACAGGGAGGCAATAATATGCGAATTACAACACAAATGCTTGCACACTCAGCCGCAAAAAGCGGAATTCCATTTCAGCAGACAACACTGTTAGATATCCTGAACAAAAAGTCATCTTTTTCCGGTCTGCTGAACGGAGTGAATGCCAGTGCGGATGCAACGGCGATCGCAAAGAAAAAGAATTATTCGAAGCTGGAAGATATTTCGGGGAACCTGAACGGATATGCTTCTAGTCTTGTGGCAACAGATAAGAACTCCATTTATGACAGGGCAAAGGAAAGCGGCAGTACAAAGGATATTGTTTCCTCGGCAAAAAAAATGGTCGAGAGCTACAACGCAACGTTAAAACAGCTCAGGGAAACCGGGGATACTTTAAATGAGTTTTACAGACAGCAGTTAAAGGATATTCCTGCCGGGGACAAAGAGGCATTGAAGAGCATTGGTATCACACAGGCAAAAGACGGCAGTCTTTCCATTGACGAGAAAGTGTTACAGAGTGCAGATGCAGACACGTTAAAGAAAGTGTTGGATGGAGATACCGGGCTTGCTTCCAAGATCAGTTTTGTGAGCGGAAGAATCAGCCAGAACGCAGCGTCCAATGTTGTGAGCACATCGAGCCAGTATACATCGAACGGCTCTTCATTGCTGAGTGCACTTGAGACGAGTAAATACGATTTCTGGGGATAAAAAAGAAAATTGACAAATTTGCAGAGGAGATAAGACAGGAGAACTATTATGAGTGTTACGATCAACTTTTCCAAAAACACGTCCGCACCCTGGCAGTCAAATGCAAACATGTTAAAAAGCACGAGGGAAAAAATACAGAGACAGGAAGAGCGGGACGGAAAAATTGCTTTTTTTGAGACACAGAAGCAGAATCTCAAAAATCAGAAAGCGGATACAATCGAAGAAATTGCAAAAAAGCTGGAGAAGTTTCATACTTACGAGGATGAGATTGCGGCAGCAAAACAGGAGTACAACAGCTCACAGATGTTCCACATCTTAGATGAGGCAGAAGAGCGCGGAGAGCAGATGGCGAAAGCGGCTGAGAAATATAAGCCAAAGACCGAGGAAGAGCAGAAAAAGGAGGCTCAAGGCGAGGCAGCAGGAACAGACGGCAAAACCGATGATAAGGGTGTTTTATCCGAAATTATGGATGATATGTCGGAATCAATCGATGCGCAGGAAGGAAATCTGGAAACTACCGGACAGCTTTCAGAAGCAGAGTTACAGCAGAAATTGTCCGACGAGGAATTGCAGAAAAAACAACAGAGATATCAGCCGTTTGACGTGCGGGCATAATAAAAGCCGATATTTCACTGATGCCTGTCTTGGTTAGTGATCAGATAATCTACCATGTATCACAACTTTTTATTACAGAAAACAGAATATTAAAATCTGCCGTAACAAATAGTAATATTCTATACTCCGACAATTCAAACACAATTCCAGAAAAACACCTGAAGTGATATTTTATCACTTGAAAATCAAAAATTTTTTTATTATAAAACAAGGAAAGAATTGTTTGTATCCATATATTACAGTAAGAATATAATTATAATAGTATAAACAATACTGCTATAAATAATAAATATTCAAATTATCAGACAATATAACAAAAAAACAGATAGACAGCGGCATAAAAAAGTTGTATATTAGAAAACAGAAAAAATAAAATAATTCATGAAGCAAAGGCGCTTAGATACCCAATTGATCATTGGGTTATTTAAGCGCCTTTTTATGTAATAGGAAATTACGTTGCAATGTTCCTGTTACCCCAAAAGGCTCCGTAATTAGAAATTGTCTGCAAAGCGGCAGTTTCAATCTGGATTAAGAAAGGAATTTGCGTATGAAAGAGCAACAGAAAGAAACATCTGCAAAAATGGTCACTCTGAACAAATTTGCACCAAAGGATTCCCAGACAAAAACAGACGGAATGTACGATCCGGCATTTGAACATGACAACTGCGGTATCGGTTCAGTTGTCAATATCAAAGGTATCAAGACACATGAGACCGTGGAGAATGCTTTAAAAATTGTTGAAAACTTAAAGCACAGAGCAGGAAAAGATGCAGAAGGAAAGACCGGTGACGGTGTTGGTATCCTTTTACAGATTTCTCATAAATTTTTTACGAAAGCCGTAAAACCGCTCGGTATTGAACTTGGTGGTGAGAGAGATTATGGTATCGGTATGTTTTTCTTCCCGCAGGATGAGTTGAAACGCAATCAGGCAAAGAAAATGTTCGAAGTCATTGTCCGGAAAGAGGGCATGGAATTTTTAGGATGGAGAGAAGTACCGATCGATCCGACAAAGCTTGGACAGAAAGCAATCGACTGTATGCCTTGCATTATGCAGGGGTTTGTAAAGCGTCCGAAGAATGTGGAAAAGGGACTTCCGTTCGACCGCAAGCTGTATGTGGCAAGACGTGTGTTTGAGCAGTCGAATGATGATACTTATGTTGTCTCTTTATCCAGCAGAACGATTGTATACAAGGGAATGTTCTTAGTAGAGCAGCTCCGCCTGTTCTTTGCAGATCTTCAGGACAAAGATTATGAATCTGCGATCGCAACCGTACACTCCCGTTTCTCTACGAACACAAACCCAAGCTGGGAGAGAGCACATCCAAACCGTTTTATCGTACATAACGGTGAGATCAACACTATCAAAGGAAATGCAGATAAGATGCTTGCCCGTGAGGAGACCATGGAGTCCGAATTTTTAAAGGGCGAATTACAGAAAGTGCTTCCGGTCGTCAACACCGAAGGTTCCGACTCTGCAATGCTTGACAATACACTGGAATTTCTTGTCATGAGCGGCATGGATCTTCCGCTCGCTGTCATGATCTTAATTCCGGAGCCGTGGGCGAACAACAGCCTCATGTCCCAGAAGAAAAAAGATTTTTACCAGTATTACGCAACGATGATGGAGCCGTGGGACGGACCTGCATCCATTCTTTTCTCCGATGGTGATATTATGGGAGCGGTGCTTGACCGTAACGGACTCCGTCCTTCCCGCTATTACATTACAGATGACGATTACCTCATTCTTTCCTCTGAGGTCGGTGTACTTGACATTGATCCGACGAAGATCGTGGTAAAAGAGAGACTTCGTCCGGGAAAAATGCTTCTGGTAGATACCGTAAAGGGAAGAGTGATCGATGATGATGAGTTAAAAGAGACTTATGCAGGCAAACAGCCTTACGGTGAATGGATCGACCGCAACCTGTTAAATTTAAAAGATTTGAAAATTCCAAACCAGCGTGTGCCGGAATACACCAAGGAAGAGCGTCAGAGAATGCAGAAGGCATTTGGTTATACCTATGAATCTTTGAGAGATGCAATTTTACCAATGGCAAAAAATGGCGGCGAGGGAACATCCGCCATGGGTATTGATACACCGCTTGCTGCACTGGCAACCGATCATCAGCCATTATTTAACTACTTCAAGCAGCTATTTGCACAGGTTACAAACCCACCAATCGACTCTATCCGTGAAAAAGTGGTGACTTCCACAACCGTATACATCGGAGAGGATGGCAACCTTCTGGAAGAAAAAGCCATTAACTGTCAGGTGTTAAAGGTCAATAATCCGATCCTTACGAATACCGATCTGATGAAAATTAAAAATATGAAAGTGGACGGATTTAAGGTAGAAGTAATCCCGACTACCTATTATAAGAGCACAAGCCTCGAGAAAGCCATTGAGCGTCTGTTCGTGGAAGCAGACCGTGCGTACAGGGAGGGCGCAAACATTTTGATCCTGTCTGACCGTGGTGTCGACGAATACCATGTGCCGATCCCATCACTGCTTGCAGTGTCCGCCCTGCAGCAGCATCTGGTCAAGACAAAAAAGAGAACTGCAGTCGCCATGATCTTAGAGTCCGGCGAACCGAGAGAGGTACATCATTTTGCAACACTGTTAGGCTATGGTGCCTGTGCGATCAACCCATATCTGGCACAGGATACCGTAAAACAGTTAGTGGATGAGCATATGTTAGACAAAGATTACTATGCGGCAGTGGATGATTACAATGCAGCGATCTTAAATGGTATTGTAAAGATTGCTTCCAAAATGGGTATTTCCACGATCCAGTCTTACGAAGGTTCCAAAATCTTCGAGGCGATCGGTATCGACTCTGACGTGATCGATAAGTATTTCACAAATACCGTGAGCCGCATCGGTGGTATTACATTAAAAGACATTGAAAATGATGTGAACGAATTACATTCTGCGGCATACGATCCGCTTGGTTTAGAGACTGACCTCACCTTAGACAGCAGGGGACGCCACAAAATGAGAAGTGGTGCAGACCAGCACCTTTACAATCCGGCAACCATCCATCTGTTACAGGAATCCACGAAACGTGGAGATTACAACCTGTTCAAACAGTACACAGAGCTTGTGGACAGTGAGGAAAAAGACGGCTGCATCCGTGGACTGATGGATTTCAATTATCCGAAAAAAGGTGTGCCGGTCGAGGAAGTGGAAAGCGTTGACTCTATCGTGACAAGATTTAAGACCGGTGCGATGTCCTATGGTTCTATCTCACAGGAAGCACATGAGACACTTGCCATTGCGATGAACCGGCTTCACGGCAAATCAAACACCGGTGAAGGTGGTGAGGATTACGAGCGTATCGCAAGTAAAAATACCGCAGTGGACAGATGCTCCAAGATCAAGCAGGTCGCATCCGGACGATTTGGTGTCACAAGCCAGTACTTAGTCAGTGCGGAAGAGATCCAGATCAAGATGGCACAGGGAGCAAAACCGGGCGAAGGTGGACATCTTCCGGGCAAAAAAGTTTATCCGTGGATTGCAAAGACAAGACTTTCCACACCGGGGGTATCCTTAATTTCTCCGCCACCACACCATGATATTTACTCCATCGAAGATTTAGAGCAGCTGATCTTTGACTTGAAAAACTCTAACAGAGCGGCAAGAATTTCCGTAAAACTTGTTTCAGAGGCAGGTGTCGGAACCGTTGCAGCAGGTGTTGCAAAAGCTGGCGCACAGGTTGTGCTGATCTCCGGTTACGATGGCGGTACAGGTGCTGCTCCGGCAAGCTCCATCCACAATGCAGGACTTCCTTGGGAGCTTGGACTTGCAGAGACACACCAGACTTTGATCATGAACGGACTCCGCAATAAAGTAAGGATTGAGACAGACGGAAAATTAATGAGCGGCCGTGATGTTGCGATCGCAGCGCTTCTCGGAGCAGAGGAATACGGATTTGCAACGGCTCCGCTTGTAACCATGGGATGCGTCATGATGCGTGTCTGTAACTTAGATACCTGTCCGGCAGGTATCGCAACACAGAATCCGGAATTAAGAAAACGTTTTGCAGGAAAACCGGAATATGTGGAAAACTTCATGAAGTTTATCGCAGAGGAACTCCGTGAATACATGGCAAAACTTGGCTGCAGAACCGTGGATGAGATGGTTGGACGAAGCGACCTCTTAAAAGTCCGGGAAGATCTGACCGGACGGGAGAAAGAGATCGATCTTTCCAGAATTTTAAACAATCCATATGCAGGACCGAAGGAGAAAGTAACCTTTGATCCAAAACATGTATATGATTTTGAACTGGAAAAATCAAAAGACGAGACGGTACTTTTAAAACAGCTTGGCTCTGCACTTGCAAACAAACAGCGCAGAAGCATTGATGTGGAAGTGACGAACACAGACCGTTCCTTCGGTACGATTTTTGGTTCCGAGATAACAAAAAAATATGGAACCGGCTTAGAGGAAGGTACGTTTGTAGTTAAATGTACCGGTGCAGGCGGACAGAGTTTTGGTGCGTTCATTCCAAAAGGACTGACCTTAGAGCTTGTAGGCGATTCCAACGACTACTTTGGCAAGGGACTTTCCGGTGGTAAATTAGTGGTTTATGCCCCGGCAGGTGTAAAATACAAAAAAGACGAGAATATCATCATTGGTAACGTAGCCCTTTATGGTGCAACGAGCGGAAAGGCATTCATCAGCGGTGTGGCAGGCGAGCGTTTCTGCGTGCGTAACTCAGGCGCTTCCGCAGTCGTAGAAGGTGTCGGAGACCATGGCTGTGAGTATATGACAGGCGGACGTGTCGTAGTTTTAGGTAAAACCGGCAAAAACTTTGCGGCTGGTATGAGCGGCGGTATCGCTTATGTGTTAGATGAGGATAACGACCTTTACACCCGCATGAACAAAGAGATGGTATTTTCTGAGGAAGTGTCCAATAAATACGATGTTATGGAATTAAAAGACATGATCAAAGAGCATGTGGCATTTACCAATTCCGAAAAAGGTAAGGAAATTCTGGATAACTTCAGTGAGTATCTGCCGAAATTTAAGAAAGTAATCCCGTATGATTACAACCGTATGCTGATGGCTATCGTTCAGATGGAGGAGAAAGGTCTCTCATCCGAACAGGCACAGATCGAAGCATTCTATGCGAATACGAGAGGTTGATCGTCAGTAGGGAATACGAAAAGAAAATGGAGGAAATATCATGGGAAAACCAACCGGATTTATGGATTATAAAAGAGAGACATCGGTGAGTGAAGCACCATTGGAGCGTATCAGAAATTTTAACGAATTCCACACACCACTGTCAAAGGAAGAACAGCAGATACAGGGCGCACGCTGCATGAACTGCGGCGTTCCCTTCTGTCAGGCGGGAATGAATATCATGGGAATGACGAGCGGATGCCCGTTACATAACCTTGTCCCGGAGTGGAACGATCTTGTATACACAGGGAACTGGGAGCAGGCATACAACCGTCTGAAAAAGACGAACAACTTCCCGGAGTTCACATCAAGGGTATGTCCTGCACTATGCGAAGCAGCATGTACCTGCGGACACTGGGGGGATGCCGTTACCTGTAAGGAAAACGAACATGGCATTATCGAGAACGCTTATGAGCAGGGCTATGCGAAAGCAAAACCACCGAGAGTCCGCACAGGAAAGAAAGTCGCAGTCATCGGTTCCGGTCCTGCCGGACTTGCAGTGGCAGACCAGCTGAATAAGCGCGGACACCTTGTAACCGTATACGAGCGCGATGACAGGGTAGGCGGACTTCTGATGTACGGAATCCCGAATATGAAACTGGAAAAATGGGTGATCGACCGCAAGGTTTCCATTATGAAGGAGGAAGGCATTACATTTGTCACAAATACGAATGTCGGCAAGGATGTCAAAGCTGCAAAATTGTTAAAAGAATATGACAGGGTCGTTCTGGCATGTGGAGCCAAAAATCCAAGAGATATCAAGGCACCTGGCAGAGATGCGAAAGGTATTTATTTTGCAGTGGATTTCTTAAAAGCTACCACAAAAAGCCTTTTGGATTCTGACTTGAAAGACAATCAGTACATTTCTGCAAAAGGAAAAAGAGTGGTCATCATCGGTGGCGGTGACACGGGAAATGACTGTGTGGGCACATCCATCCGTCACGGCGCAGCCAGTGTGACACAGCTTGAGATGATGCCGAAAGCACCGGATACGAGAGCGGAGAACAATCCGTGGCCGGAGTGGCCAAAAGTCTGCAAGACAGATTATGGTCAGGAGGAGGCGATCGCAGTATTCGGACATGACCCACGTATCTATCAGACAACGGTAAAAGAATTTCTGAAAGATAAAAATGGAAATCTCTGTGGACTTGTCACGGTGAAATTAGAGAGCAAAAAAGACGAGAAAACAGGCCGTATGATCATGGCAGAAGTGCCGAGTTCCGAACAGAAAATGGATGCAGACCTTGTGCTGATCGCAGCCGGATTCTTAGGAACTGAGAATTATATTGCGAATGCGTTTGGAGTAGACCTGAATGCGAGAACCAATGTAGCAACCGCAGAGGGCGCATATGCGACCAATGTGAAAAATGTTTTCACCGCAGGTGATATGCACAGAGGACAGTCGCTTGTCGTGTGGGCAATCCGCGAAGGCCGTGAAGCTGCAAGAGAAGTGGATGAAAGCCTGATGGGATATTCTTATTTGTCGGTGCAGTAAAACTAAATTATCATTTGTATGTCATTGTCTCAATTTTTTTAGATTATGTAAATTGCATATGATGACAATTTCATATAGTAAAATAGAACTGTTAGTTTTCAGAATTGACTTCTTTATAATTTTGAAAACATAGCAGTTCTTTTTTGTTCTGTTTTCTGCTGTTGAGGGGAGTTGCATTGGGAAAATACTTTTGTTAAAATTAATCCATTAATGAGAAAGGTGAATGTGAAAATATGGAAATACAAATCATTGTTATGAGCATTTTATCATATTTGATTTTATTTAATTGTAGTTTAACATTTCGACTTAATCTTAAAAATAATATAGTGATTACAGCTATGCTTGTGTTTAATATAGTGCTTATTAGGGAATATATAGGTAGTCTATTTGTAATACCAATGTTTACTGTTATAATTTTGTATGTTTGTTATCTGAAAAGACAAGATTGGTTATGGAATGTTTTTTTAACTATAAATGAGCAAATTTGAAAAATTGCACAAAACTACACCACGACCTTTACAAAGGAGTCAAAATCATTGCATTCCCTTGCACATTGATAGAGGGTCAGATATTTTTCCATCTGGATTATGTCACTGATCTTGTGATACCCTGTTTCAAAAGGACAGACTTCGCCAGTTCCAACAACACACATATAGTGTGCAAATGACATAATCAACCAGTATCTTCGGATTCCCTGCGCAGAACGGATTTGATAGCTGTCCAACGCCAGTTTATCCTTACATTGGCGGAAAAACACCTCAATTGACCACCTGCATACGTAATTGTCCAGGATTTCATTTGTGGATAAAGACACATCCATGCAAAGGAAAGCCCTTAGTGCTTTCGGTTTTCCAAATGCTTTTTCAGGATAGCTGAGAAGAACAAGCGCGTTTTCTATACCATTGAGATTTCCTTCATATCGGTACACATAATAGTTTCTGCCTTTGACTGTCACAAGGTCAAAGTTTTTATGTGTTATGGATAATTCGGCAGCCAGTTCACTTAGCTTCTTTTTCATTCCTGACGGGTACAGCAAACGATTTGTTTTCAAAGCACCAATTGTATGAAATCCTTGTATGGCAAAGGTGTTGATTATTTTTTCAGAAACGTACCAACAGTCACAAAGAAAATAAGACTTTACCGGAGGAGTTGGCAGTTCCCTTGCGATATCCTGAACAATGTCAATTTTAGAAATTGCCTTGTTATACAGCACAAAAGCATAATTCAAAACAATGCCGTTACAGGAAAGCATAACCGAAACTGCCTGATGCCCATAGTCCTGTTTCCCTTTCAAATGAGATTGATGAAAATACGCATCTTCAATCGGATGCAGAGCCTGTGACGAAGGCTTTGTCTTTGAAGCTATCGTATCGTCAACAATACAGAAAACAGGTTTTCTAGTGCAGGCTGCTTCTGAATAAATAATCTCAATGACAGACCTTTTTAATGTATCTGAAAGCAATGATTCATCCCACTTTCCAGAGTTGAGGAAATGGGCAATTGTAGTTCTGTGGCAAGAACTGTTTTTAGCAAAATCCGTGGTTTTTCCATGGTATCCAGAAAGAAAGATGCTAATCAGGATACTCATAAGATGATTGATCATTCGATTGGAATACGATTTGCATGTAACAGTTCAGCCCTCCGGCTGAACTGCATAAAAAATCATTGTAAAAAACGCTGAATTTTTTCCTTTTTTTATAGGGACTTTTCCACAGTAAACATATTTTTTTGCACAGTTGGAGGATTATAAGAAAGTTCCTACAAAATATGTGCATAACTTTTGGAGATATTCTTGTTTTTTAGCGTTTTAAGCTTTGTTGATCCACATTTTTTCATGATCAGCCTGTGTTATCCACTGTCATTTTGACGAATAGCAGAAACGTCCGGATTCGCTTTTTTCTTCTGTTTCTGATAAAATCATACTATCAGAAACAGAGAAGGGAGGCGGTCATGAATGGGCGGAAATTATGAAAAAGGTTTATACAACCAGCTTATGGAAGTCATGGCACGCCTTGACGCAGTGGAAGAAGATCTTCATGTAGAGAAGATCGAACATAAAAATGATGTTGACCGTCTGAATGCCAAAATAGACTGCCTTACAGAGGAAAACCGGCTTCTCAAAGACGATAATGCCCGCCTGAAAAGCATTATCAATAATGACAGCTCCAACACTTCCCTTCCACCTTTCACCGACCAGAAAGGCGGAAAACCTGCCAACACCTATAACAGCTGCCAGCATACGGGGCGCAAAGCAGGAGGGCAGAAAGGACATAAGGGTACAACCCTTACAAAAGAAGAAGTAGAAGAAAAAATCCGGTCAGGGAAATGCAGACATGAAGTCAGGGAGATCGGAGATCCTTCCAGCCAGAAATATGTTACCAAATATGTAGTAGACCTTGATGTCACACCAATGGTAACAGAAATACGTATTTATCCGGATAAAAATGGGAAATTCAATATTCCCGATGAATACCGGAGTGATGTGGTTTACGGAACAACTGTAAAAGCACTTTCAACCATCCTGTACAGTGAAGGTGTCATGTCAAATGACAGGATAGCTGCATTCTTAAATGCTGCCGGAAATGGCGAACTCGGTCTTTCAGCCGGGAGCGTCTATGGATTCTGCAGAAAATTTGCCAGTAATGCCGAAGGAAGTATACAGAATTTAGAAACAGAACTGCTTAATCAGGAAGTGGTATTGACAGATGCCACCACAGTAACGGTCAATGGAGAACAAAATTATGTCCGGAATTTCAGTATAGGAAAGACGGTTATCTATCGTGCCATGAAAAGTAAGGCAATTGATGCCCTGAAAAAAATAGATTTCCTCAAAAAACTTTCAGGAATCCTGGTACACGACCATGAAACGGCATTGTATCATTTTGGAACAGACCACGGTGAATGCAATGTCCATATCATCCGTTATCTGCGTAAGAATACGGAAGAAACCGGGCATGGCTGGTCAGTGCAGATGAAAGACCTGCTCTGTGAGATGAACCGTGAGCGGAAAAAACTCGCAGACATGGGCGAAGTCTCTTTTCCGGAAGAGACCCTGCATGATTATGAGAAAAGATACATGGATCTTATTGCTTCAGGACGCAGGGAAAATAAGCAGCCCGGACGCAGATTTGCCAAGAAGGATGAAAAAGCCCTGTTGAACCGCCTGGAGAAATATATGCACAACCACCTTTTGTTCCTGCATGACTTCCGTGTTCCGTTTGATGATAACATGAGTGAACGTGACCTGAGAAAAGTCAAGAACCGGCAAAAGATGGCAGGAGGGTTTCGCAAAGACAGCGGACATGAAATGTATTGTGCGATCCTGACAATCATAGAAACCCTGAAAAGAAGAAATATGGGGTTAGTAGAAAATGCAAAAAAATTATTTATGGGTGCACCGGCTATATTTTAGCCGGTGCTAAGACTGGTTGTGCAGCCGGAAGGCTGAGCTGTTACAATCAGGATTTTTTATAATATAATTCTTGACAAATTTTGTCAAGAATTATATTATAAAAACAAATATATAGAGGCTGGTTGTTATGATTATCACACGAGAGACAGATTATGCGCTGCGGATTCTGCGCGCTTTGTCGGATGGACACCGACACACAATGAAAAATATCTGTGAGGAGGCAGTCGTACCACAGCAGTTTGCGTATAAGATTATTGCAAAGCTGGCAAAGGGAGGCGTGGTAGATAGTGTCAGGGGAAGCGGTGGAGGCTGTCTGCTGGATTGCGATCTGAGAGAGCTTAGCTTGTACCGGTTGTTGGAAATCATGGGGGATGATGACCGGATCAATGCGTGTATGGCATCGGAGTATGAATGCAGCTGGGAGAAAAAATGCAGGAAGCATTGTGAGATCCGGCGAAAGCTATGCAGAATCCAGATGCAATTACAGAAAGAATTAGACCAGCACAGCGTATATTTTTTGATCCACGGAGATGGATCAGGTAGTTAAAGGTCAAACTAATATCACAAGGTACGTTTGGAATCATCTGAATGGAGAATTTCGAGCGTACATCAAAGAGAAAAGGAGGCACACTATGGGATTTAAAACAACACAGGAACATGAGCTGCTTCGGCAGCAGATTCGCGAATTTGCCGAGACTGAAGTGAAACCCTATGCATTCCAGTGGGACAAGGAAAATTATTTTCCGGCCGAGCAGGTAAAGATGATGGCGCAAAAGGGATGGCTTGGTATTCCTTTTCCCAAGGAGTATGGTGGAATGGGGCTGGATGCACTCAGCTATGCGATTGCAGTAGAGGAACTGTCGCGAACAGATGGCGGATTTGGTGTCATTTTATCGGCGCATGTATCACTTGGCTCATGGCCGATCTATGCGTTTGGCAGTGAGGAGCAGAAACAAAAGTATCTGGTGCCTTGTGCAAAGGGTGAGAAGCTGGCGGCTTTCGGACTTACCGAACCAAATGCCGGATCCGATGCGGGTGGTACGGAGACAACTGCTGTGTTGGAAGGCGATCACTATCTGTTAAACGGAGAGAAAATATTTATTACCAATGGTGGGGAGGCGGATACTTACGTTGTCTTTGCAGTGACGACACCGGATATCGGAACCAGAGGAATCAGTGCCTTTATCGTAGAAAAGGGCTGGAAGGGCTTTGAGTTTGGCGATCACTATGACAAGCTGGGTATCCGGTCTTCTGCGACCAGACAGCTGATCTTTAATGATGTGAAGGTGCCAAAGGAGAATCTGCTCGGAAAAGAAGGACAGGGCTTTAAAATCGCAATGGCAACGCTGGATGGCGGACGCATCGGAATCGCATCTCAGGCGCTGGGTATTGCGCAGGGTGCGTACGAGAGTGCTGTTGAATATGCAAAGGATCGCATTCAGTTTGATAAGCCGGTAGCATTCCAGCAGGGCATTTCCTTCAAGATCGCAGATATGGCGACTAAGATCCGCTGCGCAAGATTTTTGGTTTATTCAGCCGCAGAGCGAAAGGAGGAACATGAGCCTTATGGAATGGAGGCAGCTATGGCGAAAATGTATGCCTCTGACATCGCTTTGGAGGTATGTAATGATGCCGTACAGATTTATGGAGGCGCCGGATATCTGAAGGGTACAGATGTAGAACGCATGTACCGCGATGCCAAGATTACGACGATTTATGAGGGAACGAATGAGATACAGCGTGTTGTGATCGCAGCAAATATTCTGGGCAAGGAGCCAAAATCAGCAGCAGCTTATGGTATGCCTAAGAAAAAACAGCCGGTCACAGGTGCGAGAAAACGGATGATCCTCAAGGAAGGCACAGCGGCGGAGAAGGTCGCACAGCTGGTGGAGAATCTGAAGAACGACGGACATGATTTCAGCGTTGGTATTGATATAGATACACCGATCATACGTGCGGAACGTGTCGTCAGCGTCGGAAAGGGAATCGGAGACAAGAAGAACATGAAGCTGGCAGAGAAGCTGGCAAAGGCTGCCGGGGCGGCACTCGGATCTTCGCGGCCGGTGGCTGAAACCTTGCGTTATGTACCGTTAAACCGCTATGTCGGCATGTCGGGACAGAAGTTTGTTGGAAATCTCTATATTGCATGTGGAATCTCCGGTGCAGTCCAGCATCTGAAGGGAATCAAGGAGGCATCTACGATCGTTGCGATCAATAAAAACGGCAATGCGCCGATCTTTAAAAATTGCGATTATGGAATCGTGGGTGATCTGAATGAGATCCTACCGCTTCTGGCAGAGGCACTGGGAACCGGCGAGAAGCAGCCGGCACCTCCGATGGTCAAGATGAAACGGCCGACACCGAAGAAGGAGAAGCCTTCCTACAGCACCTATGTATGTCTGGGCTGTGGTTACGAGTACGATCCGGCGATCGGAGATGAGGACGCAGAGATATTACCGGGCACGCTGTTTGAAAAACTTCCGGAGGATTGGGTATGTCCTGAGTGTGCAGAGAAGAAGACAGGCTTTATCGAAGTAAAGCCTTGACAGTGAGAACCGATAAGATGAACGATTGTAACTGTGCAGAAGGAAACTGTGAGGATACCAAACAGTTACGAATGGTTATAAAGGATAGGAGGGTTTATTATGCATAGTGTAAGAAAAGTGACAGATGATCTGTACTGGGTAGGAGCCAACGACCACCGGCTGACGTTGTTTGAAAATATACATCCGATTCCGCAGGGTGTGTCCTACAATGCCTATTTGCTGAAGGATGAGCAGACAGTATTGTTTGATACGGTAGACTGGTCGGCATGCCGCCAGCTGCTGGAAAATCTGGACTATTTACTGGGGGACAGGCAGCTGGATGTATTGCTGATCAATCATATGGAGCCTGACCACGGCGCCTCGATTGAGGAGATTCTACTGCGCTATCCGAAGTGTAAGGTGATCAGCACAGAAAAGGCATTCATGTTCATGCGTCAGTTTGGATTTGATATTGATGAACATGAGCTGATTGAGGTCTCAGAGGGAGACACTTATTGCTTTGGAGCACATACCGTGACCTTTGTGTCAGCACCTATGGTACATTGGCCGGAAGCGATGGTGACACTTGATGTGACAAACGGTGTATTGTTCGCAGCAGATGCGTTTGGTTCTTTTATCGCTTTGGACGGCAAGCTGTTTAATGACGAGGTGAACTTTGACCGGGACTGGCTGGATGAGGCGCGAAGGTATTATACCAATATTGTCGGAAAATATGGTCCACAGGTACAGTTATTGCTTGGAAAAGCGGCGGCTGTACTCGACAAAATTAAAATCATATGTCCGTTGCACGGTCCCGTATGGCATACGGAGCTTGGTTATATCATTGATAAATACCAGCATTGGAGTACCTATACACCGGAGGATAGCGACGGTGTCATGGTCGTGTACGCATCCATGTATGGGAATACAGAATCAGCGGCACAGGCATTGGCAGCAAAGCTGGTGGAGCGAGGCGTGAACAATGTCAGGGTATATGATGTGTCGAATACGCATGTGTCTTATCTGATTTCCGAGACATTCCGCTGCAGTCATATTGTGCTGGCTTCCGTGACGTATAATCTTGGCATTTATCCGGTGATCAAGAACTATCTGGAGGATATGAAGGCGCTGAATCTTCAGAACCGTACATTTGCGATTGTTGAAAATGGCTCATGGGCATGCAAGTCCGGTGACCTGATGCAGAAGTTTTTAGATGAAGAAATGAAGAATATGACCGTGCTGAATGAGCGCGTCAGCCTGTCATCCGCACTGTCTTCTGAAAAAGAGGCAGAGCTTGACTTCATGGCTGATGCGATTGCAGACAGTGTGAAGTCTGCTAGTGAAACATAACCGGAAGGCGTATCCAAGAATGGCGTGGACTGAATTGTTGGCGAAAAACGTAACAGTTCAGTTCGCGCCTTTTGAAAATCTGACTGACGGCGTTTTCCACTGCTGCGCATTTAGCTTTGCTCATAATCGGATGCCCACCTCATCATCTGAGAAATGTGCTCATTCATACAAGGCAGATGCATTCGTTTTTTAAGCCATGGCTGAACTGTTACATTTGCATAAATCTAATTTTTTAAACTGGTTGTATATGAATGTTGAATGATGTATAGTATTTGCAGGAGACACCTTCTTTCGTGAATGCTGTAAATGTTAGTTTTGGCACTTCCATTATACAACACAATCGAACTCAAGGTGTCTTTCTTTTATGCAAAATCACGAACTTGCTCATTTATAGTTTATAAGGTATTAGAATGGAATATGGAGTCATATATGAAAAATTAGAAAAGGTTTATTTAAATATTTAAAAGGATATTTTTCTGTAATAAAGTGGTCGATTCCTTTTTCATGGAAAACATCTCCGTGTTATACTATGATTCGGATAGGAGGTGCAATATGTGTTCCGGTTACGTTATATGTTTGGAGTCTTGATTTGTTTAATCATCATAATGACCTTTGCATGAAACAATATAGATGATATCGTCTTTTTCGTAGTAAACAATTCTGTTCGTATCATCAATTCGTCTGCTCCATAGACCACTTAAATTTTCCTTTAGAGGTTCAGGCTTTCCAATGCCTTCAAAGGAATTTCGCTGGATATCTTTGATAAGTCCATTAATTCTTTTTAGAGTTTTCTTATCCTGTGTTTGCCAGTACAAATAATCGCTCCATGCTCTATCTTCCCATAACAACCGCATTATTCTACCTCTATCAATTCATGCTCTGCAAAATTGGCTCTACCGTTTTTTATGTCGTGTACAATATTTTCCAGATAACGGATATTGCTCTCGGAATAAAATGGATCTACCGATACCTCAAAAGGAATACGTTTTTCTCTGCCTACCTTTTTTGCAAATATAGTAAATGCTGCACTCATGGAAAGACCTAGTTCAGAACATACTTGCTCCATGCTTTTTTTAACATCTGCATCCAATTTAAAATTAACATTAACTGCTTGTGCCATATACAACACTCCTTTCTACTTGTTTACAAATTGTAATTTCGTCTTGCAAATTAGCTTTTATATTTATAGTATATGCATATTTAAAGAAAATATCAAGTAAAATTCTTTAAAATTACTTTGTGCTAAGTATGGGAGTTGCATTGGGAAAATACTTTTGTTAGAATAAATCTATTGAAAAGAAAATACAAAGATGGTATTTGAATGATTTCGGAAAGAGGGGGATTTAGAAATGGTTAAATACTTAGAAGCAGCAGAATGTATTTGCCTGGCAATATCTGTTTGCAATCTTATTGCAGTAGGTTTTACAATGAAAAAACAGAAATCTATTAATAAAATAATGTATTTTGTTAATAATCTTGGTATTGTTGTGTTATCAAATCTTATTGTTTGGACGGAAGGCTGTTATGTGGATGAAAATAATTTAAGTGGCAGCGCAATTACGTTTATTTTGAACATTTGCAACATCGTATTTTTTATTGCGAGTAGTATGATGGGATTTAAATGCGAGAAGGAAGAATAAATCTAAAGAGCAGTTCGGATAGTACTATAAGCTTTTTTCATTTCTTTAGTTAATAGTTAAAATAGCAATTGTCATGCATACAATAGTTGAAATAGACGATTTTAAGTTGAGAAAAAGAAGGAAATGGATATAATACAGAATAATAATTTGAGGAGAAGTGTATTGCGTATGGAGGAAAAAAGAAATATTTTAAAGAATTATCGTCGATAAAATGGAAAAACTCTTTGGAAAATCATTAAAAAAACTAATTTTATATGGCGCGTATGCAAGGGGAGACTATAAAGAAAATTCTGATATAGATATTATGATTTTAACTTCTATGTCAGATGATGAAATACGCGATATTGAAAATCAAGTATATGATATTGCCTATGATTATCAGTTATCGGATAATGTTATGATAAGTGTTAATATAAAAAATGCAGATCATTATAATTATTGGCTTGGAGCACTTCCTTATTATGATAATGTAGAAAAGGAGGGGGTCGTACTTGTCGGATAACAGACGTGAGAGTTTATGTAATTACCGGATGGCAGCAGCACGGGAAACTTTACAGGTGGCACAGGAATGTTTTGAAGGAAATCATTATAAAGATGCTATTAATAGATCTTATTATGCAGCATTTTATGCTGTGAAAGCAGTGCTGGCACTGGAGGAGAGAGATTTTAAAAGGCATAAAGATGTGATGGCATACTTTAATCAAAAGTATGTGGCGGCAGATGTTTTTCCAAGAGATATTGGACGTAAACTTGCCAGATTGCAGCAGAACAGATAGGATATACACAGGAAGTCGTTGCTTTAATAGCAGATTATTTGGAAAAGAATTTATAAAAAAAAGAAGAGAATGGATATAATAGATACAATAGTTATGGATTGAAAAATTTCTGAAAGAAGGTACTTTAAAAATGGTTAGATATTTAGAAATGATAGTGTATATTTGTCTGGCAATATCTATTTGTAATTTTATTGCGATAGGCGTTGCATTGAAGAAAAAAAGACCAATTTTTAAAATAATGTATTTTATTAATAGTCTGGGAGTTGTTGCTATATCAAATCTTCTTGTCTGGATGGAAGGAGTGTATGTGGATCAAAATAATTTGAGCGGTAGTGCAATTACCTTTGTGTTAAATATTTGTAATATCATATTTTTTATTGCGAGTAGTATGATGGTGTTTAAATGCCGGAAAGCAGACTGAAAAGCTGATAATATGTGTTTTGAAATTTGATAGATATGCCTCAATTGGGCAGGAGACAGTTTATGAAGAATAAATTATAGAGAAAAAGCCAAAGTCTAGCGACTTCGCTTTTTCTCTTTTTTTACACTGTATCCAAAGGTTCCTAATTTCTTGCCGAGCAGGAAATATTCGCCGTGGGAGTAAGTGACAAGGCCACTCTGGTTTAATTCGAATTTTCCCTTCTCATCGAGCAGGGTATCGTCGATGGTCACACCAACAACATCCGCAAGGATCATGGAATGGCTTCCGAGAGGTTTGATCTCACGGACTTTACATTCGATATTCACAGGGCTTTCCGCAATTCCGGGTGCATGGATGTGTTTTGAAGCGAGCGGCGTCAAATGCATTTCTTTAAATTTGTCGACATCACGGCCGGAGCGGACTCCACAGTAGTCCGTAGCTTTCACCAGTTTTTCGGTTGTTAAATTGATCACAAACTCGCCGGACTCCTCGATCAGGTGATAAGAGTAGCGCTCCGGGCGGACGGAGATCGAAACCATTGGCGGATTGGTGCAGACTGTCCCAGCCCATGCGACAGTAATAATATTCGGTTTTCCATCTAATTCCGGTCTCTCACACAGAGGATCGTGCGCTGCGGAACTCTGGCAGCTCACCATGACCGCAGGGAGCGGATAGAGCATATTTCCCGGTTTCCAGTTCTGTTTTGCCATATTAAGTCCTTTCCGCTACTTCAAAAGCATATCCATCAGATACGCATATACATCTTCGTTCAGATTTTTCCAGTTGTTGCAGATTGCTTCTGCCTGTGCACGGTTTTTGACGCTTAACGTCAGATCAATGATGTTTGTGTTGTGTTCTCGGTACTGGCAGCGCACGGCGTAGTCCTGAGTTGGCGTTTTATAATAGTCTGCCAGAATGGAATTGTCATTTCGAAGCTGAAGCTTGTTTTTTTCCAGAAAAGCCATTGTGTCGTGTTCAATCGCATCGGAAATCTTGTCTTTGAAAAATTCCAGCGTCTCTTTTCCGGCAGCAGTGATGGTGTACTGGGTGTTACTGTGCGTGGATTCTGTACGGATCAGATCGGCGTCGACCAGATCGCTGATGACCTGCTGGACACGGAAATAATCAGTGTAGTCCTGTTCGAGAAAAAAGTTCGAAATCTGTGTATTGGTCAATGGAAAATCAACTTTATCCAACATGTTTAAAATTGTTAATTTATATATGGTAAATGGTTCGGCCATTTATATACACCTCTTTCTATTTGCTGTTTACCAATTCATTATGAAACACTTCCTGATCTGTATAACATTTCCCCTGCCAGGTGCCTCGTTCCCGAAAACGTTTCTGAATCGTATTTAAAACGCGTTTCTTATCCGTGCTCCACAGCGGTGCGATCAGAAGGGAACGAGGACCGTCACCGGTGAGGCGGTGGATCACCATTTCCGGTGGAAGGTGTTCGATACAGGTCACAACGAAATCGCAGTATTCCTCAAGGGAAAAGACTGGAAAAGGCGCTTTTTCATAGAGCAGAGCCAGATCGGTATTTTTCAGTACATGGAGAAGCTGCAGTTTTACGCCGTCTACCGGAAGATGTGCAACAGCGTCTACCGATGCAAGCATCATTTCTTCCGTCTCACCGGGCAATCCGAGGATCAAATGCGTGATAACGGAAAGACCACGATCTTTCAGGGCATCCACCGCAGACAAATACTGCTCATAAGTGAAACCGCTCCGGATCTGCCGCAGCGTATCGTTGTGAATGGATTGCAGACCAAGTTCTATCCAGACAGGTTTTTGGCAGTTCAGTTCGGAGAGCAGATCGAGCACTTCGTGTGGGAGACAGTCACAACGTGTTGCGATGGAGAGTGCAGCAATATCCGGCTGTGCGATCGCCTCCGTAAAAAGTTCTCTTAAATAGGAAACGGGAGCGTAGGTATTCGTGTATGCCTGAAAATAGGCGATAAACTTCCGGCAGTTGCTTTTCCTGCGGATACGTTCTTTCGCCTGCGTGATCTGCTCTGTGACAGAGAGGGAAGGTGCAGTGGCAAAATCGCCGCTTCCCCCGGCGCTGCAAAAAATACAGCCGCGCGAATCCAGTGTCCCGTCACGGTTTGGACAGGTCATCCCGCCGTTTAAGGACAGTCGGTAGACTTTTTCGCCAAACGTCTGTTTTAGATAATGGTCAAGGGAAAAATATGGTTTGTCTCCCCAGAATTTTTTATCTGACATATCCATGTTTATTTTACGATGTGGGATTTTACCGCCTGGCTTACCACCTCTGCAACACGTGGGTCGAAAGCTTCCGGCATAATAAATTCATCGTTTAATTCCTCGTCGGAAACAAGATGTGCCAGAGCTTCGGCAGCGGCAAGCTTCATTTCCTCGGTGATCTGTGTGGCGCGTCCCTCCAGGGCACCTTTGAAAATGCCAGGGAATGCGATCACATTGTTGACCTGGTTCGGAAAATCACTTCTTCCGGTTCCAACAACTCTTGCGCCGGCTGCCTTTGCAACGTCCGGCATGATTTCCGGTACCGGATTTGCCATTGCAAAAAGAATGGAATCTTTATTCATAGAGGCAACCATTTCAGGAGTTACGATATTTGGAGCGGAAACCCCGACAAAAATATCAGCGCCCTTTAATGCATCGGCAAGTGTACCGGAAGCATTTTCTAAATTTGTTACCTCGGTCATTTTTTTCTGCATCCAGTTTAAATTCGGGTAATCTTTTCCAATGATACCTTCGCGGTCGCACATAGTCACATGTTTGAAACCGTAAGTGAGGAGCAGTTTGGTGATGGCAACGCCCGCAGAACCGGCGCCGTTGACAACGACTTTACAGTCTTCTTTTTTCTTGCCAGTGACACGCAGACCGTTGATGATTCCGGCAAGGACAACGATTGCAGTGCCATGCTGGTCATCATGGAATACCGGGATATCGAGCATTGCCTTTAAACGTTCCTCAATCTCAAAACAGCGTGGAGCGGAGATGTCCTCAAGATTGATTCCGCCGAATGCAGGAGCAATATTTTTGATGGTTGCAATGATCTCTTCGGTGTCCTGTGTGTCTAAACAGATCGGAACAGCATTCACATCGCCGAATTCTTTGAAAAGAACACATTTTCCTTCCATAACAGGCATAGCGGCATATGGCCCGATATTGCCAAGTCCTAAGACAGCACTTCCGTCGGAAATGACGGCAACAGTGTTTGCCTTCATGGTATAAGTGTAGGCTGCTTCTTTATCTTCTGCAATGACTTTACATGGTTCGGCAACGCCCGGTGTGTATGCAATTGCAAGGTCCTCTCTGGAGTTGACCTTTGATTTTGCGATCGTTTCTAATTTGCCATTCCACTCTTTATGCATGGCTAATGCTTTTTCTTTTAAATCCATGATATGAACTGTCTCCTTTATGTAAATATTCGTTTTAAAGCTCTGAAAGTAATGATAACATTTCCTTTTTTATTAATCAAGAAAATTAGGACTTCCTATTTCGTAAAAAGTGTTGTATAATAAATTGCAGTTATAGATTCATTTAGTCGATTCAGACGTTGTTCCCAAATGATACAATTATGATTAAGGAGTCATTGAATGAGAGAAAAATATGAAAGCTTATCAGCAACGGTTTTGCGTGATTTAGCAAAATCAAGAGGAATTAAAAGCACTTCCACAATGAAGAAAGCCGATCTTGTAGAAGCAATGCTTGCAGAGGATGCGAAGAAGGAAAAAGAAAAAGCGGCAAAAGAATCGGAGAAAAAACAGGAACAGTCAGCTCCTTCCGAGAAACCGGAGAGAAAAAGAGCAGATTCAGCAGAATCAGCCAAAGAGGGATCAAAAGAGGGAGAGCGTGAGGAAGCAAGCCAGGATGATACGATCAAGAATCTTGACAGCGGAATCACTGTGAATGGAATTCTTGAGGTTATGCAGGATGGATTCGGATTTATCCGTTCCGACAATTACCTGCCGGGTGAGAATGACGTTTATGTGTCTCCATCCCAGATCCGTAAGTTCAACCTGAAAACAGGCGATATTATCTGCGGTAACACAAGGATCAAAACACAGCAGGAGAAGTTCTCTGCATTATTATATATCACAACGATCAACGGTTATCAGCCTGGCGTGATCCAGCAGAGAAAGAATTTTGAAGACCTCACACCGATTTTCCCTAATCAGAGAATCCGTTTGGAGAGACCGGGCAGCAGTGTTGCAATGAGGATCGTGGATCTGATCTCACCGATCGGTAAGGGACAGCGTGGTATGATCGTTTCCCAGCCGAAAGCAGGTAAGACAACTCTGTTAAAAGAGATTGCAAAATCGGTTACAGCATCTAATCCGGACATGCATCTGATCATTTTACTGATCGATGAAAGACCGGAGGAAGTTACCGATATCAAGGAAGCGATTGAAGGGGATAATGTAGAAGTTATTTATTCTACATTTGACGAATTACCGGAACATCATAAGAGAGTATCTGAGATGGTCATTGAGCGTGCAAAACGTCTCGTGGAGCATCATAAAGATGTCATGATCCTGCTCGACAGTATCACACGTCTTGCAAGGGCATACAACCTCACAGTTCCACCAAGTGGACGTACGTTATCCGGTGGTCTTGATCCGGCAGCCCTTCATATGCCAAAACGTTTCTTTGGTGCAGCCAGAAATATGAGAGAGGGCGGAAGCCTTACCGTTCTTGCAACAGCACTGGTAGATACCGGAAGTAAGATGGACGACGTTGTGTTCGAGGAGTTTAAGGGAACCGGTAACATGGAACTTGTACTCGACCGCAAACTTTCCGAAAAACGTGTGTTCCCGGCAATCGATATTGTAAAGTCAGGAACCAGAAGAGAAGACCTGCTGCTTGACCCGGATGAGTTAGAGGCAGTGGAGATCATGCGCAAGGCTTACAATGGTATGCGTGCAGATGAGGCAGTGGAGAATATTTTAAATATGTTCGCCCGCACAAAGAATAATAAAGAATATATCGCAATGGTAAAGAAAAATAGAATTATTTAAAAAATATCTTGATTTACTATGATGCGTATGCTATACTTTAAAAGCTGTTTATCGGGATAAAGAATCTTTTACAGATTCTGGACAGTTTTTATATCGTGTATATTCTTGCAGTAAGTGCCATATGCGAATCGGGTATACGGGCATAAAGAATATAGAACAAGCGCAACAAATCAACGATAAGAATAGAAGAGGTGAAAATCATGAGAGAAGGAATCCATCCAGATTATTATCAGGCAACTGTTACATGTAACTGTGGAAATACATTTGTTACAGGATCAACAAAGGAAGACATCCACGTTGAGATCTGTTCTAAATGCCATCCATTCTACACAGGTCAGCAGAAAGCTAACAGAGCTGATGGTCGTATTGATAAGTTCAACAAGAAATACGGTATCAACAAATAGAAAAAAGTGGTTACAGATAAGGTTGAGGTTATTAAATCTCAACCTTTTTTAGAACATGGAAACTCTATGAGAAAGACATGGTTATTTAAATGAAATATTCAGGAATTGGCGGACAGGCTGTCATGGAAGGCGTGATGATGAAGAATCAGGAAAAGTACGCTGTTGCAGTGAGAAAGCCTGACCATGAGATTGAAGTGAAGGTTTCAGAATATACTGGGATCATCAGAAATAAGAAAATAAGAAATATGCCGATTTTAAGAGGTGTATTCAGTTTTATAGAGTCGCTTGTACTCGGAATGCAGACATTGACCTATTCCGCTTCTTTTTTTGAGGATGAGGAAGTGGATAAGAAGAAAAAAGAGCCAATGACGGAAGAAGAGCGCAGGAGACAGGAGCAGAAAGAGAAGAAGCAGGAAAATGCCATGATGGGCGGAACGGTTGTATTATCGATTGTTCTTGCTGTGGCAGTATTTATGATGCTTCCATATTATTTATCGACTCTGTTTCAGAAAGTAATTACATCCCAGTGGGTGATCGCATTGTTAGAGGGAGTGATCCGTCTGGTGATTTTCATCGGATATGTAGCACTTATCTCTCTGATGAAGGATATCCGGCGTGTTTATATGTACCATGGTGCAGAACATAAATGTATTAACTGCATTGAACATGGCATGGATCTTACCGTGGATAATGTGAGAAAAAGTTCCAGATTTCATAAACGCTGTGGAACAAGTTTTCTTTTGATCGTAATGTTAGTCAGCATTTTGTTTTTTATGTTTATCCGCGTGGATTCTCCAATCCTCCGTGTGGTTTTGCGTCTGCTTCTGATCCCGGTGATCGCAGGTGTTTCCTATGAGTTTTTAAGCTTTGCAGGAAAACATGATTCTAAACTGGTAGATATTTTAAGCCGTCCGGGAATGTGGATGCAGGGACTGACGACGAAGGAGCCGGATGACTCGATGATTGAGGTGGCGATCGCGGCGACCGAGGCAGTTTTTGACTGGAGAGAATACCTGACGGAGAATTTCCCAGGCTGGGAAAAGCAGCTGGAAGAGTCATAAATAGAACACGGTACGACAGAGGGGATGAGTCGATGAGCGAGGAAAACGGAAGAACAGACCTGACCTGGAGAGAACTGTTGGATGAGGGCGGCGCGCGCTTAAGTGAGGCGGGTGTGCCGGACGCAGGGACGGATGCCTGGTATCTGATGGAAGCGGCGTTCGGGATTGACCGGGTGCATTATTATCTGGATCAGAACCGTCCGATCCATGCGGAACGCCTGGAAAAGGGCTATGGGCGC
>ENA-OPCM01000637-OPCM01000637.1-human-gut-metagenome-genome-assembly--contig:-NODE-637-length-25738-cov-4.463342_pt1 | contig 25738 bp, 25 predicted proteins | sample MGYA00241252_ERZ501484 | MGnify/ENA primary metagenome ERZ501484 (study PRJEB25962, sample SAMEA2042583) | human gut metagenome | biome: human gut; feature: human-associated habitat; material: faeces...
GAGCTTTCTGTTACTTATGTAACAGCAAAGCCACGAATGGCACTCTATATGAAATTCAGTACACAAATTTACAACATTTATCTGAGATATATCGCACCGGAAGATATGCATGTGTACTCTATAGATGAAGTGTTTATGGATGTGACGCATTATCTGAACACCTATCATATGACGGCGAAGGAATTGGCATCAAAGATGATCCTTGATGTGATGCAGGAGACAGGGATTACTGCAACAGCCGGAATCGGAACCAACCTTTATCTGTGTAAAGTCGCAATGGATATCGTGGCAAAACATGTCATGCCGGATGCACATGGAGTGAGGATCGCGGAACTTGATGAGATGTCTTACCGGAAATTATTGTGGAATCACAGACCATTGACGGACTTCTGGCGGGTAGGAAGTGGCTACCGGAAAAAGTTAGAAGCGGCCGGACTTTATACGATGGGCGATATTGCACGCTGTTCCATCGGCGGTGAGAGAGATTATTATAACGAAGAGCTTCTTTATAAAATGTTTGGCATTAATGCAGAGCTTCTGATCGATCATGCCTGGGGGTATGAGCCTGTCACAATTGCGGATATTAAGGGATATAAGCCGGAGACAAACAGTATCGGTTCCGGTCAGGTGCTTCATTGTCCGTATGATTTTAACCAGACAAAAATCATTGTCCGTGAGATGACCGATGCACTGGTGCTCGATCTTGTGGAGAAAAAGCTTGTGACAGACCAGCTTGTGCTTGATGTCGGGTATGATATTGAGAATCTGGCAGACCCGGAACGCAGGAAAAAATACCGTGGAGAGGTGAAAGCAGACCGGTATGGCAGAGTTGTGCCAAAGCATGCACATGGGACAGCAAATCTTAAGAAAAAGACATCTTCTACATCACAGATCATGGAAGCAGTATTAGAACTGTATGACCGGATTGTTGATGAGAATCTTTTGATTCGCCGGGTTTATGTTACAGCGAACCATGCACTGGACGAGCAATCGATATCGGAAGAGACAGAATTTACACAGATGGATTTATTTACTGATTATCAGGCAGTGGCAGAGGAACAGGAAGCCGAACAGGAAAAACGCGAAAAAGAGCGAAGGCTGCAGGAGGCAATGCTTTCGGTTAAGAAAAAATATGGTAAAAATGCAATGCTAAAAGGAACAAACCTTCAGGAGGGGGCGACCATGCAGGAGCGAAATAATCAGATTGGAGGTCATCATGCATAAAAAAGAGTATGAGGATATCATTGGGCTTCCACATCACGTTTCCAAAGTACATCCGCAGATGTCAATTTATGACAGAGCGGCACAGTTCTCTCCGTTTGCAGCACTGACCGGGCATGAGGCGGCAATCCAGGAGACTGCAAGACTTACGGAAGAACAGGCAGAGCTGAATGAGGATAAGAAGGAGGAACTGAACGAAAAACTGCAGGAACTGATGGCACATGCAGAGGAACATCTGGCAGTGACAGTGACATATTTTAAGCCGGATGACAGAAAAGAGGGCGGCAAATATGAGACAGTGACAGGAACATTTAGAAAAATCCGTGATTATGACAAAATGTTTATTTTAGAGGATGGAACGCACATTGCGTGTGACATGATTTATGAGTTGGAAATATGTCATTAGAAGATGTGAAGAAACTCCAGAAAAATAAAATAGAAGAAGTAAAAACTAAAATCCACTGCCTTTTGTACAGGTAAGCGGATTTTTGCTTTTTATTCAGAGAAAAATCCTAGTCAGTAAATTGATTGCCATCGGTATTATCGTCAGTTGTCGCCAGTTTTGCTAAATATATGGCGAATCAGTAATTCTCTGTGTTATAATAGATTGAGCTATTTATGCTTACACTTAAACAGGGAGAAAGGCAAAATTATGAATAAACAGCAACTCGCACAGAAAATATGGGCATCTGCAAATCAGATGAGATCAAAGATTGAAGCTAGTGAATATAAAGATTTTATACTTGGATTTATGTTTTACAAATATCTTTCTGACAAAGAAGTAGAGTTTTTGAAAGAGAATGATTACGACGACGAATTGTTAAAAACAGTGACAGATGATGATGAAGAAACAGTCAGATGGATTCAGGAGAATATAGGTTATTTTATTTCGTATAAAGATTTATTTTCAACATGGCTAAGTATGGGAAAAGATTTTGATGTTTCCAATGTGCGGGATGCACTTTCAGCGTTTAGCCGGCTGATATCAGCAACCCACAAAAAAGTATTTGATAAGGTATTTGATACATTACAGACAGGACTTTCAAAATTAGGAGACAGTTCGGGAACACAGACGAAAGCTATCAGTGGATTACTAACCTTGATAAAAGATATTCCGATGGATGGAAAGCAGGGATATGATGTTCTTGGGTATATTTATGAATATTTAATAGAACAGTTTGCAGCAAATGCCGGAAAAAAAGCAGGAGAATTTTATACACCTCATGAAGTATCACTTTTAATGTCAGAAATTGTGGCGAGTCATCTTCAGGGAAAAAATGAGATAAAGATATATGATCCGACCAGTGGCTCAGGATCATTGCTTATTAACATAGGACACAGTGCGGCAAAATATATGTCAGATGCAAATAATATCAAATATTATGCACAGGAATTAAAAGAGAGCACGTACAATCTGACGCGAATGAATCTGGTTATGCGAGGGATTAAGCCAGATAACATTGTAACCCGTAATGGAGATACATTGGAAGAAGACTGGCCGTATTTTGACGAAAATGATCCGGTAAATTCTTATGATCCGCTTTATGTAGATGCAGTTGTTTCAAACCCACCTTATTCACAGGCATGGGATCCAAGTAATAAAGAAGCAGATCCTCGTTATGCCAGATTTGGGTTGGCACCGAAAGGAAAGGCAGATTATGCTTTTTTATTGCACGATCTGTTTCATGTTAAGCCAGATGGAATTATGACGATTGTACTTCCACATGGAGTCCTGTTCCGGGGGGGAGAAGAGGGAGAAATACGGAAAAACTTAATAGAGAGCAATCATATCGATGCAATCATTGGACTCCCGGCAAATATCTTTTATGGAACAGGAATACCAACGATTATTATGGTATTACGTCAGAAACGTGAAAATACAAATGTATTAATAATAGATGCATCCAAAGGATTTATAAAAGAAGGAAAAAATAATAAACTCAGACAGTCCGATATTAAGCGTATTACAGATGCCTATATCAATCGTGAAGAAATTTCACAATTTTCAAGAAAGGTTACCAGAGAAGAAATACGCAGCAATGACTATAATCTGAATATACCACGCTATGTAGATTCTTCTGAAAAAGCGGAACATTGGGATATCTATGCATCCATGTTTGGTGGAATTCCAAATGCAGAATTAGAAGGAATGAAGGATTACTGGGATGCGTTCCCAAATCTGAAAAGTGAACTTTTTGAACAGGATGGTTCTCCATATGTTTCTATCTCATCAGAAGATATTAAAGATGCAATAAAAAACAGTAAAGATGTCGTAGCGTTTGAAGAGGCATATTGTAAGGCTTTTGAAACATTCCCGATTTATTTAAAAAATATGTTGATTGATCAGATGGAGAAAATTGATATTTCAAAAACCGAGAGTCTTTTAAGTGACAATATTTTTGAACGACTTTCGGATATACCGTTAATTGATAAATATGAGGCTTTCCAGTTATTAGATAATTGTTGGAATGAAGTATCTATTGATCTTGAAATCATTCAGACAGAGGGATTTGCTGCCACAAAAAAGGTGGATCCACATCTGGTAACAAGGAAAAAGGGTAATGAAGAGCAGGAATTACAGGATGGCTGGGCAGGACATGTGCTCCCGTTTAATCTGGTGCAGGAAACTATTTTAAAGCAGGATTTAAACGAAATCAGGGAATTAGAAAGCAGACTTGCAGATATTCCGGGAGAATATGAAACACTTCTGGATGAGTTTGGAGAAGAGGATAAAGATGCTTATAGAGAGTGTTTTTCAGAAGATGGAGATGCATTTATTACAAAAGAGATATCAAAAAAATTAAAGGAATTAAAAAAAGATACTTCGCCAGAGGCACAGAATGCATATCGTATTTTTTCAAAAGTGTGCGATCTTACACAGGATGAAAAAACATTGCGTACAGATATTAAAAACAAAACGATAAAGTTGGATACAAAGACGAAAGAAACCATCGAAAATCTTTCAGACGAGCAGGTTCTGAAGCTTTTGGAAGAAAAATGGATCAGTCCACTGAAATCAGAATTAGACAAACTCCCAGACGTGATAGTAGATACTCTTGTAGCGGGAATTCAGGCATTACAAAGTAAATATGCTACGACCTTCATGGATATTGAGAATGAAATCCATGAAACTGAAAAACAACTTGTAAAGATGATTGATGAACTTGATGGCAGTGAATACGATTTGAAAGGACTTGGCGAATTAAAAGCGCTATTGATGGGTGATTAATATGGAAAAAAAGAAAAAACCCGCAATTAGATTCAAAGGATTCACTGATTCTTGGGAACAGCGTAAGTTCTCGGATGTGGTCGAAATCGGTAGTGGAATGGATTATAAACATCTTGGCGAAGGTGATATTCCTGTCTATGGTACGGGCGGATACATGTTAAGTGTTGATTCTGCCTTATCTGAAGAAAAGGACGCTATCGGAATCGGACGAAAAGGAACTATAGATAAACCCTATATATTGAGAGCACCATTTTGGACTGTAGATACGCTATTTTACTGTATTCCTAAAGAAAATCATGATTTGGATTTTATAAACTGCCTTTTTCAAACTGTTGATTGGAAAAAGAAAGATGAGTCAACTGGCGTACCAAGTCTTTCAAAAGTGATAATTAATAATGTTGAAGCAGTAGTGCCGTCATTTGATGAGCAGAAGAAAATCGGAGAATATTTTAATAGCATCGACCACCTCATCACCCTTCATCAGCGTAAGTATGACAAGTTGCAGATTATTAAAAAGTCAATGTTAGAAAAAATGTTTCCACAAAGTGGTAGTTGTTTTCCAGAGATAAGATTTAAGGGATTTACGGACTCTTGGGAACAGCGTAAGTTGGGGGATGTTGCCGAATACAGAAATGGGCAAGGGCATGAGGACAAACAATCTGATTATGGAAAATATGAACTTGTCAATCTTAACTCTATATCAATAGATGGAGGGCTTAAGCCGTCAGGACGGTTTGTAGATGAAGCACAGGATACTTTACTTAAAGATGATTTGGTCATGGTGTTGAGCGACGTAGGTCATGGAGATTTATTAGGAAGAGTTGCTTTAATCCCTGAAAATAACCGGTTTGTTCTAAATCAAAGAGTCGCATTATTGAGAGTAACAGACAATACAGATGTAAGATTTCTTTTTTCAATAATTAACGCTAATCAACGATATTTTAAAAGAGAAGGCGCTGGCTCATCACAGCTAAATATTTCTAGAGATAGCGTAGAAAACTTTATTGTTGACAGCCCAACTGTAGATGAACAGAAAAAGATTGGAACATATTTTGACACCCTCGACCACCTCATCACCCTTCATCAGCGTGAGGTAGAAAAATTACAAAATATAAAGAAATCTATGCTGGAAACCATGTTTGTGTAGGAAGGAGCAGGGAAAATGGATAAAATTTTACTTTATCATGGCACTCTGGATAAAATCGTGACGCCAGTATATGGCGGTGGTGCTGACGAGCATGATTATGGACGTGGATTTTATTTGACGGATAACCCGGATCTAGCAAAGGAATGGGCAGTATGCAGACCAAATGATAAAAGTGGATGGGTTCACAAATACGAACTGGATTGTGCAGGATTGACAATTCTAGATTTTCAAGAATACGATGTTCTTACCTGGCTGGCAGAATTAATGAAGCATCGTGATGCGGCTGATTCAAGAAGATATCGTATGCTTGCAGCAAAATTTATTGAAAAGTATGGAATAGATACCAATGGATATGATGTGATAAAAGGCTGGAGAGCAAATGCATCCTATTTTTATATTGCGAAAGAATTTGTTCGGGATAACATTGATATTGATATTTTGGAAGAGTTGCTTTCACTTGGTGGATTAGGAATTCAATATTGTATTAAAACGCAAAAAGCATATAACCAATTAAGTGAGATAGAATCAGATTTGGAACTTGTTGAATATACGGAATTTAATGATAAATATAATAAACGAGATATCGCAGCAAGGGAGAGAATGCGTGCCCTTGTTGATTCTGACAGTAATAAAGTAACAAAGGTATTTAGTACGCTATTAGAAACGAGGTAAAAAGATGCGGGCATATTCAGAAGCCTATCTAAATGATGTGGTAGAAAACCAGGGGAAATTGTTTGATTATGTTGCACAGTCATTCCCGGAGATGGATACGGAAGATTTTATTAATACTTATATGAGAAGTAAAACGAGAATAAGTATAGATAAAGCAAAAGCTTATGTAAATACAATGGACGCAAAGGAACTGTGGAATTATTTTACAGAAACAGAAGGATATAAGTTGAAAAAGGGAAAAGCAATGGAAGGCTTTATACCAGATTGGATAGGAGAATTTTATGCTTATTATCAGTGGTATTTTGATATTCCAAGTGCCGAAGTTGTGAAAAAAATAACGGTGGATTTCTTAAAAAAAGCATATTACGGATTACATGATTTAGAACTTGATCTTGCTGTTAAGAAAGTAGGGAATGTATGATGCAGATTATTGGCTTTCATAATCCATCGGAGGAGTATGGATTTTTAAGCAATTGGTATCCGTCATATTTTGTAAAAGATAATGTTGAGTTTTCATCAATGGAACAATACATGATGTACAGTAAGGCAATGTGTTTTCATGATAAAATAATTGCACAACAGATATTACAAACAGATGATGTTGCAAGAATCAAAGAACTTGGTCGTCTTGTATCAAATTATAATGATCAGATATGGAGTGGAGTACGCCAGATAATAGTATATGAGGGATTGGTAGAGAAATTTTCCCAGAACAAAGAACTAAGAGACGCATTACTTAATACAGGTGATGCAGTTTTAGTGGAATGTGCTGTAAAAGATAAAGTATGGGGAATCGGTCTGTCAATGACAGATCCAAAACGTTTGGAACAGTCATTATGGAGAGGACAAAATTTATTGGGTTTTGCATTGATGATGGCGAGAGATAAGGTAAAATGAGCATTATGTAAACTTATTTAGGGCAAAATATCGTGAATTCTTAATACAGCTTGGGAACAGCGTAAGTTGGGAGATATGGCGTCTTCTTTTGAATACGGATTGAATGCAGCAGCGAAGGCATATGATGGAGAAAATAAATATATTAGAATTACAGATATTGACGATAACACACATAAGTTTTTAACAGACAGTCTTACTTCCCCGGATATTGATTTAACTGGTGCAGATAATTATAAATTAACTGAAGGAGATATTCTATTTGCAAGAACAGGTGCAAGTGTCGGAAAATCTTATATTTACAGGAATTCTGATGGATTAGTTTACTATGCAGGATTCTTGATTCGAGCAAGAATTAATGAAGAATATGATAAGGAATTTGTATTTCAGAATACTTTGACAGACAGATATAACAAGTATATTGCTGTGACTTCTCAACGTTCTGGTCAACCAGGAGTAAATGCACAGGAATATGCAGAATTTGAAATTAAAGTTCCAAAAAAGGAAGAACAGACCAAAATCGGAACATATTTCCGTAACCTTGACCACCTCATCACTCTTCATCAGCGTAAGTGTGACGAAACAAAACAACTAAAAAAATTTATGTTGCAAAAAATGTTTCCGAAAAATGGTGAGAAAAATCCAGAAATTCGATTTGAAGGATTTACGGACGATTGGGAACAGCGTAAGCTGGGAGATGTGTTCAAGGAATACTCTGAAAAGCATCATGAAGAGCTTCCGGCATTAACAATTGTTCAAGGTGGCGGAACAATTTTTAGAGAGGAATCAGATAGAAGTTTACAATATGATAAGTCAAACCTTTCAGGATATAAGATGGTAAAGAAGGACGATTTCATTGTTCATCTTCGTTCTTTTGAAGGAGGGCTGGAAAAGGCTAATTCTGACGGAATAATAAGTCCTGCTTATCATACGATGCATGGAGATAATGTAGATTCAAGATTTTATTATCCATATTTTAGATCATATGATTTTATCAATAGAAAGCTGGTAGCTCATGTTTATGGAATCCGTGATGGTAGAAGTATTGACATCGATGGAATGAAATCTATCGAAATTCCTTATACTTCTTATGAAGAACAGAAAACTATTGGAGATTACCTTGACAGCCTCGACCACCTCATCACTCTTCATCAACGTAAGTGTGAAAAACTAAAAGAACTGAAGAAATTTATGTTGCAGAATATGTTTGTTTAATATGCAAACGCTGGTTCTTAGAAGCGATTCCTTGCAAATTTGTAATGTATATACATTTTTCCTTTAGATAGTATAATTAAAGCAGAAATGTAAAAGGATTGAGTGGCTAATGGAGGGATTACGGAATGGGTAAAATTATTTTATATCATGGAACGCAAAATAAAATAGTGACACCTGTCTTTGGTGGTGGAAATGATAAACATGATTATGGTCGTGGATTTTATCTGACGGAAGTATTGAATCTAGCCAAAGAGTGGGCGGTTTGTGTACCGAATAGCGAAAATGGATGGGTACATAAAAATATGAATTAGATTGTACCGGATTAAAAATCCTTGATTTTCAAGAAAAAGATGTATTGAACTGGTTAGCAGAGCTTATGAAGCATCGGGATGCGGCAGATTCAAAAAGATATAGAATGTTAGCGGCGAAGTTCATTGATAAATACGGAATTGATACAAGCGACTATGATGTGATAAAGGGATGGAGAGCCGATGCATCGTACTTTTATATTGCAAAAGAATTTGTGCGCGACAACATAGATATGGATATATTGGAGGAACTGTTATCCTTAGGCGGTTTGGAAATCCAGTATTGTATCAAATCAGAACGGGCATATGCGCAATTGCATGAAATCGAGGAAGATATGATCTCAGTTCCATATAGTGAATTCAATGAACAATACAATCAACGGGATATAGAAGCCAGAGATAATATGAGAAAACTGGTTGATTCAGAAGCCAATAAGGTAACGAAGGTATTTAGTACATTATTGTAGAGGTGATAGGGTATGGGAGCATACGCAGAAGCATATTTAAGTGATGTAGTTGAGAATCAGGGAAAGTTATTCGATTATGTTGCGGAAACATTCCCAGATAAGGACACAGAGGATTTTATCAATTTTTATATGCAGAGTAACACACGGAAAAGTATAGATGAGTCACAGGCATATGTGAACACGATGGATGCAAAAACTTTGTGGGAGTATTTCTGCAAAACAGAAGAATATGCATTGAAAGATGGAAAAGCACTTGCTGGATTCCTTCCGGATTGGGTAGGTGAATTTTATGCATATTATCAGTGGTTCTATAATATTCCCAGCCGGGAAGTTGTGAAGAAAATCCCGCTTAGTTTCTTGAAGAAAGCATATCTGGGATTGCATGATTTAGAACTCGATTTAGCAGTACAAAAGGTGGGTGAACCAGGGTGAAAGTAATAACATTTCACAATCCAGACGAAGAAAATGGATGTTTCAGTAATTGGTATCTGTCTGATTTTACAATTGGTGATGTGAAATATACGTCGTTGGAACAATATATGATGCATCAAAAAGCTTTACGGTTTCACGATGAAAATATTGCGGCACAGATACTTGCAACAGATGATGTAGCTTATATCAAAGAGCTAGGACGTAAGGTAGCTGGCTTTGATAATCATGTCTGGAATGGCATGAGACAGATTATAGTTTATGAAGGTTTAGTGGCGAAATTCACGCAGAATCCAGAGTTAAAAAGAGCGTTGCTCGATACAGGCAATGCAGTTCTTGCAGAGGCAGCCGTGAATGATAAGATCTGGGGCATCGGATTGTCTATGAGTGATCCGAAAAGATTAGATCCAAGCGAATGGAAAGGACAAAATCTGATGGGATATGCCTTGATGCTGGTAAGGGAAAAAATAAGATAACATAAATAATGAATAGTAACATTATAAATGTTATTTTAATAAAAAAATGTTATCAAAAAGGGACTTTTGTGAAAGATGCGACAAATATATCGTCTGATATGAAAAATTTACTTACGCTTGGGAACAGCGTAAGTTGGGCGATGTTTTGAAAGAAAGGACTGAGAGAGCTAAAGGCAAAGAAGAATTGCTATCAGTTACTATTGCAAACGGAGTTATTAGACAGGCTGATTCCGAGAAAAGAAACATTGCTTCGGAAGACAAACGTAATTATAAAGTTGTAAAAAAAAGTGACATCCCATACAATTCTATGCGGATGTGGCAAGGTGCTGTTGGTAATTCACAATATGATGGAATAGTAAGCCCTGCATATACTATTTTGGTTCCTACGGATGAAGCTAATGATAAATTTTTTATGGAGCTTTTTAAGAAAGAAAACTCGCTACAACGATTCAAAAGATGGTCTCAAGGACTAACTTCTGATACGTGGAATTTGAAGTATCCAGCGTTATCCACAATGCAATTTTTCATTCCATCGATAAAAGAACAAAAAAGGATTGCTAATTGTTTGCAAGAACTTGATCACCTCATCACTCTTCATCAGCGTAAGTGTTGCGAACTGAAAAAATTAAAACAATATATGGCAAATCATATGTTTGTCAACCAAAGTACAAAATGCGATAGGAATATCGCAACAAACCATAAAAAATTACAAGAAAGGACGAAAGAAATGGGAGAATTAGAATCAGTAATTGAGCAGAGATTAATTGACCAATTATGCGGTGGGGATTCACAGTGGACATATCGGAAGGATATTCGGACGGAGGAGCAGTTGTGGGATAACTTCAAATACATATTGGAGCAGAACAACAAGGCAAAGCTGAACGATATGCCACTCAGTGACAGTGAATTTGCAAAGATTAAAAATGATGTATCGCATGCTTCTTTTTATGATGCAGGCAAATGGCAGGTCGGTGAGAACGGAAAAGTCTATGTGCATGTACAAAGAGGCAATGAGACATTGCATTTGGTTGTGATGAACAACGAGCATATTGCCGGGGGAACGAGCGTCTACGAGGTAATCAACCAGTATCAGGCATTCAAGACAGATGAGGTGGATGACAAGCGGGACCGAAGATTTGATGTGACGCTGTTGATCAATGGAATCCCAATGATACATATTGAGTTGAAGAACAAGGATCATTCCTATATGGATGGGTATCGGCAGATAGAGAAGTATATTTCTGAAGGAAAATTCCGCGGACTTTTTTCAAATATACAGATGTTTGTCGTGAGTAATGCTGTTGACACGAAATATTTTGCAGCGGCAAGGGCAGCAGAATTAGCGGAAGGTAAGAAATTTATAACCGGATGGGTGGACAACGAGAACTATCCGGTTTGTGATTATCTGGATTTCGCGAAGGCTGTTTTGCGGATTCCACAGGCACATGAGATGATTGCGAAATATACAGTGCTTGATAATGAGAAGAAGAAATTATTGATTTTGCGACCATATCAGATTCATGCGATTGAAGCGATGCGCGCAGCGTCCAAGCGGAGTATATCAGGCTATATCTGGCATACAACGGGCTCTGGAAAGACGATGACATCTTACAAGGCAACAAGGAATCTGTTGATGGATATTCCGTCCATAGAAAAGACAATATTCCTGATTGACCGGAAAGATCTGGATATGCAGACGAAGATGGCATTCCAATCCTATGCAGATAGCGATACGATTGATGTGGATGATACGGAAAATGTGGATGCCCTGATTCGGCGTCTGACAGATGGCAACCGACAGATGATTGTCACGACACGGCAGAAGCTGCAGACGATGATTACCAAGAGACTGCAGGAGGGAACAAAAGAATATGACAAAATCCGTAACCTTCGGGTTGCATTTGTGGTAGATGAATGTCACAGAGCGGTAACGCCGGAGACAAAACGTAAGATTGAACGTTTTTTTGCACATTCTCTATGGTATGGATTCACAGGTACGCCAATCTTTGAGGAGAACCGGTATGAGCAGAAGGGGGATCTTCCGCAGACAACCGATGAGCTGTACGGAGCATGCCTGCATAGCTACACAATCAAGAATGCCATTCATGACGAAGCAGTTCTCGGATTCATGGTTGAGAATCTCGGACCGAAAAAAGAAGATGTGGATGATGCGGTATTTGAGACAGAAGAGCATATGCGACAGGTTCTGGATGTGGTGCTCAATCAGTCCTATACGAAATTAGGCATGCAGAATGGCAAGGGAAGAACCTACGAAGGTATCCTGACAGTTGGATCCATCGCGAAAGCACAGCGTTATTATGAGTTGTTGAAACGGATCAAAGCGGGCAAAGATGCATTAAAGATAAATGAGGAGATCTGCAAGGTAGTTCCCGATTTCCCGAAATTCGCAATCACATATTCTGTGACGGAAAATGATGAGGCATCAACGGTGAATCAGGATAAAATGCGCGAGTCCCTGCAAGATTACAATGCGATGTTTGGCACACATTATGACGTGGAGAATATCAACGCGTATAATAGTAATCTGAATGATCGTCTGGCTCGAAAGGAAAAACGTTATATGGAGCGGAGTCAGCAGTTGGATCTGGTTATCGTTGTCAATCGTTTGTTGACGGGATTTGATGCTCCATGTCTGTCCACCTTGTATATGGATAGATCGCCGATGAGCCCACAGGATATCATACAGGCTTTTTCAAGAACGAATCGTTTGTTTGATGCGAATAAGACATATGGACAGGTTGTAACATTTCAATCACCAAAAGACTTTAAGAAAGAGATTGACCGGGCATTGCGGCTTTATTCCAGAGGCGGTGAAGGCGTAGCAGTATCAGAAGATTGGGAGAGCGTGCTTGATGTTTTTTCGATTGATGTAAAGACGATTCATGCATTGGGACGGACACCGGAAGAGATTAGTCAGTTGTCAAGGGAGCAGAAGAAGTCGTTTATCTATGCATTCCGGAGTTTGGATAAGAGTTTTGCACATTTGAAAGCATTTTCCAGATATCGGGAAGAACTGCTTGCAGACTATGATTTCTCGCAGGAGGAATATGAAAACTATGCGGCAATGTATAAAAATGTTATGGAAGAGCTGAAGAAACCGAAGGATGAGGCGGAAAACGATAATCCGGTTATGGACGACTATGATCTGATTGCGTACAGCAAGATGCGGGTGGATTTCGAGTATATTGTAGAATTGTTGCAGGGATTGGTGAATTATCTGGATCAGTCGAGCAATGATTTTCAGGATGCGATATTTGCGAAGAACATTCTGGCGCTGCGTGAGATCTCGAAGGAATTTGCCGAGGATAATCAGAAGCTCGGTGAATTGTTGGAGCAGGTGATTGATAATATCGAACAGGACAAAGATCGGTACAAAGGTCAGGATATCGCAGTGGTTGTCAACCAGATGCGCTATGATGCGATAGATACGGAGATCAAGACATTTGCGAAGCTGTGGAATCTGAATGAGGATGATGTGCGATATGAAGTATATAATTACCGGGATGGCGAGATGGCAAATGAAAACACTTTCAAGGATCGCGCGTATGCATCGTATAAGGAGGGTGTAGAGGAACCTATGCCGAAATTCAAGTTCCGTAAGATTATAGTAGAGAAGTTCAAGCATGATCTGATGGAGAATGTATTGCCACTGCGCGATTGATGGAATGTCGGGATGCGGATATATAGGACGCTTTCTGCAAACGACGAATGAGAAATTGATAAGCTGGAATAAACTGGGAATATCTATGGATGGTATTCCCAGTTTTATTATAAATCGACGTGCGTATTTGGATGCGAAGTAGTTTAATTCAGGTTCGCAAGGGATCGCATGATGATGTCAATGTCCTTGCTTTCCAATTCCTGAATAATGTGCAAATAGGTTTTCTGAGTGGTCGTCATGCTGGCATGTCCGAGGCGCCTTGCCACACTGGCGATGGAAACGCCGGCGAAGAGCATGAGCGAGGCATGGGTATGACGTAAACCGTGGATAGAGATGACGGGGATTCCGGCATTTTTGCAATGTCGTTCCAATATTCCGTTCAAGGTGGAATTATATATTTTCCCTTTTGCGAAGATCGGTTCATCTTCCGGAAGCTTTTTCACCAGTCCGGCAAATTGCATAACGGTTAACCAATCAATCTGTATCTTTCGGACAGATGATTGATTCTTGGTTGGCAGGAAGCCGCCATTTCCTTTGTAATCCCATGTCTTGGAAATCGTCAGTATTTGCCGTGAAAAATCAAAATCCCTCGGCGTCAATGCAAGCGCTTCGGAAAACCGCATTCCGGTTTTGGCAACCAGAAGGATGAACCAATCCCATGATACTTCCGGCCCCAGATCAAGGTCTTCGATTAGTTTGTGAAGCTCAAACTGATTGAGAAATTTCTGCTTTTTCTCACGTGGCTTTTTGCCTTTGATGATCGCTTTCCGGGTTGGATCTCGCGGAATCAGCCCCTCATCCACGGCATCTAAAATGGCACATTTCACATGGTGGTGAAAATCCATCGTTGTCTGATGCTCATGTTCTTCCGCATATTCATTTAGTATTTTCTGATAAGAAATCCGATCCAGTTCGGAAATCGACAGATCGGGAGCCAGCTTTAACAGCCATTGATGCGCCATGTTGTATTTGCTCATGGTGACCGGGCGGATCGCTCCTTCTTTGTAGACGTTGATCCATTGCTTGTAGTAATCACAAAACAGCATTGGATTTCTGGATGTTGGTGTGTTCATTTGTAAAACCTCCTTTTTGATAGTGGTGCACGTCGATAATATGTAGAGAGTTTTATATTAGATGTATATACAGAATAATAGAATTATGTCGAATGTGATATTTTTATTGAATATTCTGCATAATATTGTAGAATATAAATATGGATTTTGGATATATGGGGATTTTATAACATGAATGGGGATTCAATGTTAAACAGTGTAGATTTATCAAAATGCTACATTCTTATTCTGATTCAAAAATTCTTAATTAATCCAAACGTATATGCATAATTGAATTTAAAAATGTCAAGGAGGAGATTGCTTGAAACCAGGAGAAAGAGAAGCGAAAGATATATTGGAGAAGAAGGGAATTGTATTTAATGAGGAGTATTACGATGATAACTCTAAAAAATCAATGCCTGATTTTATGTATAGGGATGGGGGATTCTTGGAAATTACACATACAAAGCATAATAGCGCAATTGTAAAATGTGTGAACAAGTTTTATCAAAAAACAATAGACGAACAATTAGAAATAATGCAGCAAGTAAAGGAAGCATGTGACCGGTATAGAAGTGAAAATTATTCAAAGGATGAAAAAGAAAAATTAACCACAGAAGGACGAGCACAATTTGTAAAAGATAAAAAGTTACTTAAGTCGCATTATGGAGAAAAATTGGGGAGTGAGTTTAAATGCAATCAGCCAGGTATTATTTGTTCAGTTGACAATATTATTCGAGAGATAAAAAACGATAAAGGAAGAAAAAATTATCCATCCAATACGGATCTTTTTATCTTTGCATTAGAAGAGGAAGTCTTGATTATGTTAGAACTGCTTGAACAAAGCAAATGGAATGGAGCTTCGCAAGGAATTATTAAGACAGTTATTGAATCACCGTTTCCGACAATCTTTGTATGTGCATGGGATTTTTATCGTCAACAATATGAAATAGACAATCCGTTATTAGTAAGACTACAAAAAACAGAAGATGGTGGTGTGAAGTATATTGTGAGTGGAAAGACGATGACGGAATAAGAATAAAAAAATGCGTAAGAGAAGGAAATGAAGAATGGTGAATAATATACAAGAAAAAATGATTGAACAAGTATTTAAGAAAAACATATTTATCCTTTTACAAATCATATGGATAATAGAGTTTTATATATTGGGATTTTTGGCAATTGATTCTGCTATAAAAAAGATATTTGATATTGAGCATATGAGATATGAAATTATCGAAAATATTTGTTATAGTGTAGTAGATAAAATAAATCAATACGAAGAATATATAGTATATTTAGCAGTTGTGATACTTATCGTTGGATTGATGGGAATATTCTTTAATTTTATACCGATTCTTTCGGATCATAGAGTAATTATTATGTATTGTGATGCAGGAATTTCTATCGGTGTTTGGTTGTTGCTTATTTATATAACTTATAAAATATATTCTATTAGGAAATTACTGGTGTTATTGGCACCTTTAATTGTATATGGTATAACGTATATAATAAAAGAAAAAAGAGGAGATTAAAATGAACATCCAAATCTTCGGCACAAAAAAGTGCAACGATACAAAGAAAGCAGAGCGTTTCTTCAAGGAACGCGGAATTAAATATCAGTTTATCGACATGAAAGAAAAGGGCATGAGTAAAGGTGAGTTTAATGCTGTGGCAGCCGTCAATGGTGGCATGGAGAATATGATCAATCCGGATTTTAAGGATAAAGATCTGTTGGCGTTGATTCAGTACATTGCCCCAGAGGATAAGCGGGACAAGATACTGGAGAATCCGCAGGTGATCAAGACACCGGTTGTGCGGAACGGAAAGCAGTCGACACTTGGATATCATCCGGAAGTATGGAAGACGTGGTCATAATATGAAACTACATGAAAAAACAACCAAATCAAATGCGATGCTGCATGTCACGCTCGCCTGTACCTTGGTGATTGTCATTGTGATATTCTTGTTTGCAAAAGGATATGTGGCGGACAAGCTGACATTTAACATTGTAAGATACATGAGCCAGAGGAAGATTCTGCTATTATATCTGGGCGTCATCAATCTCGTAACGTTTATCCTGTTTGGCATCGACAAGTATGCGGCGATTAAGAGTAAATGGAGAATCCCGGTGGCGAACTTGTTAGGATTTTCATTTGCTGGCGGTGCGATCGGTGGTATAATTGCGATGTACTTATTTCATCACAAGACACAGAAGAATTATTTTGCGGTGGGACTGCCGATGATGATCGTGACACAGATCGTGGTGCTGTTTTATTGTATGAATGCGCCGTGGTAAGCAAATATAGTCTGGAAGCGAACCACAAGAACAAAGAATAAAAATACTAGGGGAGAAAACAAAAATATGGGTATACTTGGAAATATTTTATGGTTTATATTTGGCGGCTTTGCAGCCGGGCTTTCGTGGGTGATTGCGGGAATCGGCTGGTGTATTACGATCATAGGAATTCCAATTGGTTTGCAGTGCTTTAAGTTCGCTGGGCTTGCATTCTTCCCGTTTGGCAAGGAAGTTACATATGGTGGCGGGGCGATGAGTCTTATCGCGAATATATTCTGGCTGCTTTTGACGGGGATTCCGATGGCGATTGCAGATGTAGTCTGGGGATGTATCCTGTGCATTACGATTATAGGTATTCCATTCGGAAAGCAATTTTTCAAGCTGGCGAAATTATCGCTGATGCCATTTGGGGCAACGATTGCATAGTAAGAGGAAATAGATCATGCAAATATTTGTAGATGCCGATGCCTGCCCGGTCGTGCGTATCGTGGAGGAAATCGCAGAAAAATATCATATCCGGACGACACTGCTTTGCGACACGAATCATGTCCTGAACTCTGATTACAGCGAGGTGATCGTGGTTGGTGCCGGCGCGGACGCAGTGGACTACAAGTTGATCAGTCTCTGTCATAAAGGCGATATCGTTGTGTCGCAGGATTATGGTGTGGCGGCGATGGCACTTGGGAAAGGTGCGTATGCCATTCATCAGTCCGGGAAATGGTACACAGACGCGAACATTGACCAGATGCTGATGGAGCGGCATTTGAACAAGAAAGCACGGCGCAGTTCCGGGAAGAATCATATGAAAGGTCCGAGGAAAAGAACCGAGGAAGATGATATAAGATTTGCAGAATCATTCGAGAAGCTGGTGTTAAAAGGGAAAACTTGGTATTTACAATGAAGCACGCGTATGTGCCAAAAAGATAAAAAAGGAAAGTGAACGTTATGAAAGAATTAAACGCATATTTTAAAAGTATTATTGATCAGGAGCGGGTATCGGTTGTGATCTGTAACCTACAGCATGAAATTATTTACATGAACCCTGCAGCAATTAAAAATTATGCAAAGCGCGGCGGCGAGGCACTCATAGGGAAAAGTCTGCTTAATTGTCACAATCCGGAATCGAACAAGCGGATTCAACAGGTGGTTGATTGGTTTGCAGCAGATGTAAGTCACAATATTGTATATACCAGTTACAATGCAAAGCAGAACAAGGATGTATACATGGTGGCTTTGCGGGACAGTGAGCAGAAATTAATCGGATATTATGAGAAACATGAATATCGTGACCGGGAGACGATGAAGTTTTATGATATGCAGTAGCTCAATACACAATACAATGCGTGCATTCCATTCAACACGCTATCTGGACACAGCGAAACGTGGGGATGATGGAAAACGGAACTAACTGATTGATGTTCTGGATGCATGCAGTAAAATGTTATAAACAAAAAACCTTGAAACGCAATGTTTCAAGGTTTTTTTACAAGCAGGGGATGAGAGAATCGAACTCCCGCCAAAGGTTTTGGAGACCCCTATCATACCATTTGACCAATCCCCTATAATTGGGTGTGTCCGCAAGACACATGTACTATTATACAGTTTTATCGATATTTGTCAAGAATTAAATTTCGCGAATTGCAGGAAAAAATTTATAAAGAGGCTATAAAAAGAGAGAAAAAACGATTGTGTATTCCTATTTATTATGATAGAATAAATTAAATCTATGAATCAAATAGGCGTATATGTTCATAATATGGTTGAACGTTTCTACCAGCTACCGTAAAGAGTTGACTACGAAAACAATTGTTTCGTGGTCCTTTTTTATGTTTTGATTTGGGAGGTTATTTATGAAGTATGATGTGATTGTAATTGGCGCAGGACCGGGCGGTATTTTCTCCGCATATGAACTGGTACACAAAAATTCAGATTTAAAGATTGCTGTGTTTGAAGCAGGACATGCATTGGACAAACGGCATTGCCCGATTGATGGAGATAAGGTGAAAAACTGTATCGGCTGTAAGAGCTGCTCAATCATGAGTGGATTTGGTGGTGCAGGCGCATTTTCGGATGGAAAATATAATATCACAAATGATTTTGGCGGTACGCTTTATGAGTATATTGGCAAGAAGCAATCGCTCGAACTGATGAAGTATGTTGATGAGATCAATATGCGTTATGGTGGCGAGGGCACGAAGCTCTATTCGACGGCGGGTACACGGTTCAAGACGGTATGCATTCAGAATGATCTGCATCTGCTTGATGCATCTGTACGTCATCTGGGGACGGATATCAACTATGTCGTGCTTGGAAATCTGTATGCGTATCTGAAGGATAAGGTGGAGTTTTTCTTCGATACACCAGTGAATTCGGTTGTCGCAGAAGAGGCGGGCGGCTACACGGTTGTCTGCAAGGATGCATCCTATACATGTGAGAATTGCATCATATCGGTTGGACGAAGCGGAAGCAAATGGATGGAGAAGATTTGCGATGATCTGGAGATTCCAACGAAATCAAATCGTGTGGATATTGGTGTGCGCGTGGAGCTTCCGGCAGTTGTATTTGCGCATCTGACCGATGAACTTTACGAGAGCAAGATTGTGTACCGGACTGAGAAATACGGAGACCGCGTGCGTACCTTCTGTATGAATCCGAAGGGTGCTGTTGTAAATGAAAATACAAATGGCATCATCACTGTAAATGGTCACAGCTATGAAGATCCGGAGAAGCAGACGGAGAATACAAATTTTGCATTGCTTGTGGCAAAACATTTTTCAGAGCCATTCAAGGATTCAAATGGGTATGGTGAAAGTATTGCCAGACTTAGCAACATGCTTGGTGGCGGTGTTATCGTACAACGGTTTGGCGATCTGATCCGAGGCAGGCGTTCGACACAGAGTCGGATTGATGAGGCGTTTATCACACCGACGCTCAGTGCAACACCGGGAGACCTGAGTCTGGTGCTTCCAAAGCGTATCTTAGATGGCATTATCGAGATGATCTATGCGCTTGACAAGATTGCACCTGGTACAGCAAACGAGGACACACTGCTCTATGGCGTGGAAGTCAAATTCTACAATATGGAAGTTGATGTGGATGAGAAACTGGAGACACGTCATAAGGGACTATATATTATCGGAGATGGCAGTGGAATCACGCATTCGTTGTCACATGCATCTGCCAGCGGTGTCTATGTGGCTCGAAATATAACGGATTTTGTGAAATAAAGTAAATATATGGTATAAATTCCGGTGATTTTATGCTATCATTATCAGGTTAAAGTAGAATCAGTGTAAAGCTGCGAAAGAAAAAAGGCACTGCTCGTGATTTGGCAGTGCCTTTTCTTTTGGTATGTGGTGAAAACAGCCCATTGTGGTTTAACTTGGATGAGGAACAAATCAGAGTTAGGAGATAGAACATGATACAGAACGAAGTAACTGAGATCAAGAAGATTATGACGAAGAACGACTGCTGCATTCACGGGCTTGCCGGATGCTATGTCGATGCGAATAAAGAGATGCATATTCTGGAGCAGGGAAAATTCCTTGTTCTGCAGGAGGAAGAACAGCACAAATATTTTGATCTGATCAAGAAGGGATTGTCCGGGCGGATCGGTAAGAATCTGCTGAATCTTGTGTTTCGTACAGAAAATGGCATTACAGTGCCAAACCGTGATACACTCATGCAGGTGTTAAACAGTGAACTGAAAGATCCACAGGTGCTGCAGGCATATTTTGAGAAGATACGCGATTCGTATGCGTATGTGGATAATTATTATATTATGCTGGTGTATGGTGTCTACGATGTACCGGGAAAGACCGCGGACGGAATCGAGATGGAGGATGCATCCGATGTCGTGTACAAGTTCAACCTGACATTACTTTGTCCACTCAAACCATCGAAGGCAGGGCTGATGTACAACCCGGTCGATAACAGTCTGGAGAATGCGATGCGGAATATGATGGTCGAGCTGCCGATGAACGGATTCTTATTCCCGGCATTCAACGAGAGGATGAGTGATGTGCACGCAGCACTTTACTATACGAAGAAACCATCTGAGTTAAATGACAGTCTGCTTATGGATGTGTTTGGCTGTGAGATTCCGGCGACCGCCGGTAAGCAGAACGAGATGTTTATCAATGCGATCGAAGCCGTGGAGGAGATGACATTTGATAAGGCGAAAGCAATCTACTCGAACATGCGGGAGCATGAGATGGAGTTAAAGGACAGCCCGGAGGAAGTCGTTGTCGACAAGAAAGAAACGGCGCGTATCCTGGAGGAGAGCGGATTTGAAGAAGAGGAGATTCAGGCGTTCACGAAGACCTTCGATGAGGCAACCGAAGAGAATGGAAAAGTGCTGTTAAGCAATGTGTTCGAGGGAAGCAATAAGCTGAAGATCAAGTCCGGCAAGACAGAGGTTTCCCTTCCGGTTGAACATACCGATGCGATTGAAGTACGCAAGATCGATGGCAAGAACTGCATCGTTATCGAAATCAGCGATGACTTACTTGTAAATGGTGTGAAGATCAATAAATTTGATGGACCGATTGATCTTTCTATATAATCTAGCAGTACACCCGTGGAACTGCGGAATTCACAAAGAGCGGATTGATCCGGAATGTCACAGAGTCCCCGATAGAGACGGGAGCTTTGGACACATCTAAGATACATGAATTCATACTGATCTGACCAAGAACTGGCAGGGTTTGACCTTCAAACTCTGCCGTTTGTTTTTTCTGGAAGCAGGCATGCTTGCACAGGCGAAGCAGACGAAGCGGCGAGGGATGTTTCGGAGCAGTCTCGCGTGTCATACCAAGTCCGTGAAAATATCCAGCCGATACGACAGCCGTTGTAGAAGCTTTGGTCAGACGGCAGGTTTTGCCGTAGCCGATATTGTGTCCGGCAGGAAGCTCATATACGTCGTCCACACTTGCTGTCAGGTCGCAGACATTTTCAAATCCACAGGAATTGGAAACAGCGAGACGACCGAGAAATGCGGAACCGATACGGACCGCATCCAGATTCATATACGGAAAACGGACGAGGGAGGAAGAGGAGGAGATATGACGTATCCCAAGTGGAATCCCTGCGTCCGTCAGAGTAGTGCAAAGGTTGTTAAAATCCTCAAACTGCTTTTTGACAAATCGCTCATTCTTGCAACATGCGGCGTAGAAATGGGAATAGATTCCTGTGACCTGCACGTGCGTCATGGCATGTACAGTGTTGATGATGTCGCCAATCTGCGAGGTTTTGCTGCATAAGAAACCATAACGCCCAAAGCCTGTATCGATGCACAGATGCGCATGGGCGCAAAAATGATTTAAGCGTGCGGCAGTATCCTCCAAGATCTGCCCGCATGAAACGCTTGTGATACTGAGTGTGATGTCGTGTTTGATTGCGCGTGTAATATCTTCTGGATGATAAAGTGGTGTCAGAAGCAGAATCTCCCCGAAGATTCCTTTCTCTCGAAGTTCGATGGCATCCGCAAGCTCCGTGACTGCGAAATGTCGGATTCCGCGTGCCTGTAAGAATGTCGCAAATTTGCACAGCCCCAAGCCGTATGCGTTCCCCTTTAATACGGCTATGATCTGTGCGTCAGCAGCCAGAGATTTGATGATCTCGATATTGTGTTCCAAAGCACGAATCCGAATATTTAAGGTTGTCATCGCCATTCCTCCTTTAAAAACAAACGCGGATTGAAGTAAGTTTAGATATTTCACTCTTGTATCTGCTTGCAGTATAGTGTATTATTGCATCGAAGTTGTATCATAACTGTAACGAAGTTGCAAAAGATTTGTTTACAACTTGCATATTTTGAAAAGAGAAATATATAGAGGTAACTACGATGGAGACATTATCAAGACATGCAAAGATTCAGACGTCGGAGACATTCTTATTAAGTGCGATTCTGGCGTTGTCAGGGGGATTTCAGGATGCGTACACATACAATGTGCGAAATGGCGTATTCTCGAATGCACAGACCGGAAATGTTGTGCTGATGAGCCAGCATCTGATGGAAGGAAACTGGATGCGCGCGCTGCACTACTTGTTCCCGGTGCTTGCGTTTGCATTTGGTGTACTCGTGGCAGAACGGATTGGACATACTTATAAGAATGCGAGAAAGATCCACTGGCGGCAGATCGTTGTTTTGATTGAGATATTGATTTTATTAGCGGTTGGTTTTATGCCGCAGAAGTTCAACATGGCGGCGACGATGCTCGTGTCGTTTGCCTGTGCGATGCAGGTTCAGACGTTCCGGAAGGTAAATGGCTATGGCTATGCGAGCACGATGTGTATCGGAAACTTAAGAAGCGGAACCGAGAGCCTGTCCGTCTATATCCGGGAGCACCAGAAGGGGGCACTTCGCAAGGCACTGCATTACTATGGAATCATATTGATCTTTGCAGTCGGTGCCGGTGCCGGTGGAATCTGCTCAATGCAGATCGGCGTGCATGCAATCTGGATATCCTGTGTCCTGTTGCTTGCCGGATGCCTGCTTATGATTAAGGAGGAACGTTAAAAATATCGTTTTCTGTTAAGAATCGGAATAACGATCATGGTTTCAAAGGAATCCTCAATATATTGACTCCGCATGTAACCATGATATTTTTCCGTGATGATCTTTATATTTGCCAGACCGTACCCGTGATCCATTCGGTGATCCGGGTACTTTTTTATTTGGTCTTCCGGCAGACAGGTGTTGCGCATATGTATAACAAACGTATTATTTTCAGAGATACATACATTGAAATGCACATATCGGTTCGGATTTCTGGATTTACAGACCGCTTCGGATGCGTTATCCAGCATATTTCCGACGATCGTACACAGGTCATAGTCCGAGACCGGAATCTGAGTTGGTTGCAATGTAATCTTTTGGGAAAAGGCAAATTGCTTCTCTTTTGCGAGCATCTCGAAGCTGCTGATGAAGGCATCCAATACAAGGTTGCCGCTGTTGACACTGATATAATTCGCTTCTATGTCGTTGATCGCAGAGTGAAGATATGCATCTAACTGCTCCGTCTGTTGTTGCTTGAGCATCTCGGAGATTGCAAAATAATGGTTCTTCATATCGTGTACGATGCTGCGGGTTTTCTTGTAGGCGGTTCCCAATTGGAAATATTTTTCCTGCTGAAAATCAATCTGTTTGCGCATAGAAAGGTTTTCGTCCTTAATCTGCTCCATCTTAAAACAATTATCCAACAGACAATAATTCAATATATTTAACAGGGCAATCGCAAAATAGGCGATGATCATATAGTACGCATTGTTTGACTGGTAATTGCTGCGGACAGGAATACAAAGGGTAATTACCAGAGAAAGCACGGGCGTCGTAAATAATAACAGGTTGTATTTATAATCGTGATATTTTATGTGTCGGTTCCAGAAGAAAATCACAACCAGAATCAACAGGAACAGCATGATCTTGGAACCGAGATTCATGAGGATCGAAAGCTGGCGGAGAGGGAGATCTATAACTGCCGGGTTTATTATTTTCACCAGAAACAGGAAAAAGCTTTCTCCAAGCAGAGCAAGAATCTGGAAGGAAATGGATACAAATATGCGGTTTGACAGGCGCGTCCTGTATAGGAAGGTCAGTGCAAAGGTCGTAAGCAGACTTACGGTGCTTGTGGCTATTGTAAATTGCTTGGATGGCAGTCCGGTGCACAGAGCCTGGTTTACATAGATAAGAACCTCCATGATAAGGAAGCACGCAATATAGAGCGGATAAGCGGTACGACGGTTTTCCTTATGGAAGATGCCATTCATATAGATAATGATTATGCCCATATCAAAGAGATAGGTAAGTGCTTCAATCGCGTAATACATAGTGCGCCCTCCTAATTTAACTCGTTTAATTCTACGAGGTGATTCATGTAAATAGAAAGTAGTTCCCGTCTGGCATTTCGACTCAGAGGAATTCGCTCCTGATTGTCTAAAACAACGAATTTGTTCTCAAAATAATGTACATGCTTCAGATTCAGAAGGATACTGCGATAACATTTGTAAAAGTGCCGGGAGGCAAGTGTTTCCTGCCAGTAGGCAAGCGTTCCACGTACAGAGATCGTGCGGTTCGTAAGATGAAATAGTAATGTCTGTGCATCACTATTTTCAACCTCGATATAGAGAAGATCCTGAATATAGATCGTCATCTCCCCTTCTGTGGTAGAAACGATGGAATAGATCGTATGACTTTGTTCGATTTCGTTTATCGCATTTTGCAGTACTTCTTCGACATCCTCTGTGGTGTACGGCTTCGTCAGATAGTAAAATGCCCGGACGGTAAAGCTTTTTTGCATGTATTCCGGATAATTGCTCACGAACACGAGCAAGGCATAACGGTCGATGGTGGAACGCAGGATGCTTGCGGTATCCAAACCGTTTAGCTCCGGCATTTCTACATCCATGAAAATTAACTGATATTGTCCTTTTTCTGTATATGCACATATGAGGTGTTTCATGAGGCACAAAAGAAAAAAACAGCCGGTAAAGATGATGGTAAATTACGTTTCGGTTTCATCGGAACGGGTTCTAGATGCCATGAGCATATTAATAATGTATTGGCGATCCCCGGTAATAAGATCGTAGCGATTTGCGATATCCAACAGGGCCCGATCGATAGTACCTTGAAACATATCGCTAAATT
>ENA-OPCM01000638-OPCM01000638.1-human-gut-metagenome-genome-assembly--contig:-NODE-638-length-25733-cov-2.128748_pt1 | contig 25733 bp, 23 predicted proteins | sample MGYA00241252_ERZ501484 | MGnify/ENA primary metagenome ERZ501484 (study PRJEB25962, sample SAMEA2042583) | human gut metagenome | biome: human gut; feature: human-associated habitat; material: faeces...
AGGAAGAAGGCAGAGAAGAAGGTCGAAAAGAAGAAAAAAGAGCTCTCGTTCAGAAAAAACTTGAAAAGGGGAAAACAATTTCTCAAATCGCAGATGATCTTGAAGATACAGAAGAAAATATTGCTCACCTGATCGAAGAGTTTCATCTTCGGGTGTAGAGCGGCGGCAGTTTATCAAGAGATCGGATAGCGCCCATATGCAGACAGATTTTCCCGAAACAGCAAAAGAAATAAAAACAAAAGCAAAAAAAATAAAAAAATTCGTTTGTTCTATTGACATTTCATAAAAAGTGGTGGTACTATTATGCACAAAATTTTTATGTATAAATACAGGCATCAAAGGAGGATGTGGAACAATGTGTGGAATTGTAGGATTCATCGGAGAACAGCCGGCAGCGCCGATTCTTTTGGAAGGGCTTTCAAAGCTGGAGTACAGAGGGTATGATTCGGCGGGAATCGCGGTTCGTAATGAAAAGACGGATAAGATCGCGATAGTAAAGGCAAAGGGGCGTTTGAAGATCCTTGCAGAAAAAACAGATAACGGGAAAAGTGTGCGAGGCACATGCGGGATCGGTCATACACGATGGGCCACTCACGGCGAACCTTCCGAGAATAATGCACATCCTCACTGCACGGATGATAAATCCGTTGTTCTTGTGCATAACGGGATTATCGAAAACTATCAAGAATTAAAGACAAAGCTTCAGAAAACGGGATATACGTTTTATTCACAGACAGACACGGAAATCGCGGTAAAACTGATAGATTATTATTATAAGAAGACCGGAACACCTCTTGAGGCGCTTACAAGGGCTATGCTTAGAATAAGAGGATCATATGCTTTCGGAGTGATGTTCCGCGATTGTCCGGGCAGATTGTTTGCGGCCAGAAAAGACAGCCCGCTTATTATCGGAAAGAGTAAAAAAGGCTGCCTGATCGCGTCAGACGTTCCGGCGATTCTGGATCGTACAAGAAACGTATATTATATAGGCAATCTTGAAATAGCGGAGATGACTTCGGAGGAAGTGCATTTTTATAATATTGACCGGGAAGAGATACAAAAAGAAATGACAGAGATCAAGTGGGATGCCGAGTCAGCCGAAAAAGGCGGGTATGAACACTTTATGTTAAAAGAGATACATGAGCAGCCGAAAGCCGTTCAGGATACGCTGGGCGCTTATATAAAAGACAGTGCGATTGACTTTTCGGAAGCAGGTCTGACAGACGAGCAACTAAAAAGCATTGAGAGGATCTATGTTGCGGCATGCGGATCGGCGTATCATGTCGGAGTTGTCGGAAAATATGTGACGGAAAGTCTGGCAGGTATTCCGGTAGAAGTGGATCTCGCATCTGAATTCCGTTATCGCAACCCGATTCTTGCGCCGAATTCGGCGTTGATCGTCGTATCACAGTCAGGAGAGACGGCAGACAGTCTTGCCGCCTTGCGTCTTGCAAAAGAGAAAGGAATTCCGGTTATCGGGATCGTCAATGTAGTCGGCTCAAGCATTGCAAGAGAAAGCGATCATGTCTTATACACATATGCAGGCCCCGAGATCTCGGTTGCGACGACAAAGGCGTACAGCGCACAGTTGGCGGCAATGTACCTTCTCGCCGTACAGATGGCAAAAGTAAAAGGCAGAATAGATGAGAAACGGCATGGAGAATTGCTCGAGGAACTGTGCAGAATTCCCGATAAGATTCAGAAAGCGCTTGACGATAAAGAGCGGATACAGTGGTTTGCAAGTAAATATGCGAATGCAAAAGATGTATTTTTTATCGGGCGCGGCATCGATTATGCAATCAGTCTGGAAGGAAGCCTCAAGATGAAGGAGATCAGTTATATCCATTCAGAAGCATATGCGGCAGGAGAGCTGAAGCATGGAACAATCAGTCTCATCGAAGACGGAATTCTTGTCGTGGGAGTCTTAACTCAGAACGATCTGTTTGAGAAAACATTGAGCAATATGGTCGAGGTAAAAAGCAGAGGCGCATATTTGATGGGACTTACGACATATGGAAACTACAGCGTGGAAGATACGGCGGACTTTTCCGTTTATGTGCCGAAAACAGAAGAATATTTTTCCGCAAGTCTTGCGATCGTGCCGCTTCAGCTTATGGGATATTACGTCAGTGTCGCAAAAGGTTTGGATGTTGACAAACCGCGGAATCTGGCAAAATCCGTAACAGTAGAATAATTTTTACATCGTGTGAAGAAATTATACTTTTAATATCTGAATAAAAATGCATATTCTCTCTTTTTAATATATTTATAAGAGAAAATATGCATTTTGTATTTGAAAATATACATTTTGGAGAGTTGACAAGGAACAGATGTTAGCCTATTATTAAAAATGTATCGTGAAAATTATGATAAAAGTAATGTTTGTTTATAGTGAATTTAAACAGCGGTCTATAAAAGGCAGCATATCTATCTAATGTGTTTTATTGAAAGTTGATAAATGACATAGGGATATGCTGTTTTGGCGTGTCATGAAAAAACTTAAACACATTAATGCGTTATCGCAATGATAGAATGAAGCGCCGTGAAAATGTTGAAACTAGGTATTGGAATTCAAAGTTAAGGAGCGGCGCACAAAATGGCAAAAATAATTGATACACACAGTCATATATTACCCGGGATCGATGACGGGGCTGGTTCATGGAAAGAAGCGCTTTGCATGTTGAAAACAGCGCAGGCTCAGGGAATCAGAAGAGTGATCGCAACTCCTCACTGGGGAGGACCTTTCGGTTATACCGATCCGGTGCAGATCAGAGAACTCTGTTTTACATTACAGGAAAAAGCAAGACGTCACAATATCAGTGTGAAAATTTATCAGGGGCAGGAAGTGATGTACACCGAGGAAGCGGCGGACAGGATTGCAAACGGCGAGATCCTTACATTGGCGGACAGCCGGTATGTACTGGCTGAATTTTATCAGGGAATCGGGTATTCGGGAATTTTTCGGGCAGTACAGCGCTTTACACAGTCGGGATACAGTCCGATCATCGCTCATGCAGAGAGATATGAAGCGCTGAAAGATATCGGGCGTCTGGAAGAACTACGAAAGCAGGGAGCATATATACAGTTGAATTTCAGGGCGATCGGGGGAAAGTGGCATGATTTTACAACACGTTGGTGCAGAAAAGCTCTGAAAGAAGGATTTGTTCATTTTGTCGGAACGGATATGCATAATATGAGAACGAGAAAACCGGAGACGGAATCCGCAGTAGTGTGGATGGAGAAGCATCTGGAGCCGGATTATGTGAAAAAACTGTTTTTAAAAAATCCCGAGAAGATTTTAAGAAACGAGCGTTTGTAAGAAAAACATTGTAAAACATAGTCAATTTATGTAAAAAAGACGCATTGTAAAATGAGAAACAGGGAAAAAGTGAAGAAAATACTGGTAAATGGAATTAATTTATTTCCTTATAGAAAAATATGATATATAATTAGAAGGATTAATATATTACGAACAGAGAGACGGATAATAGAGGAAGTGATAAAATATGGAAAAAACACATGATGAAGAAATGGCAATCGACCTGTGGGAGTTAATTTCCGCACTGAAAAAGCGGGCGCTGATTATTTTGGCGGCGTGTCTGCTTGGCGGTGTTGTGGCAGGTGTATATACAAAACTTTGCATCACCCCGATGTATACGGCGACATCATCGATGCTTGTGACAACACAGGAAACAACGCTTACGTCTATTGCGGACCTTCAGCTTGGAAGCGCTCTTACGGGAGATTACAGTATTCTTGCGACAAGCCGGAGCGTTCTTGAAGAGGTGATCGAAGATCTGGGTCTGAACATGAATCATCACCAACTGAGAGGAAGTATTACGATCACCAATCCGGAAGGAACGCATATTATGGAAGTGACGGCCAGAAGTTCCGATCCCGAGACCGCAAAAAAGATTGCGGACACTATGGCGGTTGTTTCAGCGCAGTATATAAAAGAAAAAATGGAGGTGGCTCCTCCTAAGATCATCGAAGAGGCGGAAGTTCCGTCATCCCCGGTCAGCCCGAGTATGAATAAAAACGTTATGATGGGCGCGCTGGCAGGATTTGCTCTTGCGGCGGCGATCGTGATTTTGTTTGCGATCATGAATGATTCGATCAAAACAGAGGATGATATCGAAAGAGCGCTCGGCATTCCGACACTTGCCGTGATTCCGGACAGAAAAGATTATATAGATGATCATGGCGGCAGTAAAAAGAAGAAAGGCAAAAGAAGGAGGCAGAGTAAATGGCGGAACAAAAGGTGATAATGACAGATCCGAGACAAGAGGATTATTTTTATCAGGAAGCAATTAAGACGCTGCGAACGAATATCCAGTTTGCCGGGATGGATGTAAAGACAATTCTGTTTACAAGCTGCTATCCGAACGAAGGAAAGAGCGATATTACGTTCCAACTTTCGCAGGAGATCGGAAAATTAGGGAAAAAGGTACTTCTTCTTGATGCCGATATCCGCAAGTCGATACTCGCATCCCGGTACGGAGTGGGAAAACAGGTTCAGGGATTATCAAATTACTTGAGCGGTCAGGCTTCTATCGCGGAGATTATTTATCGTACGAACTATGAGAATATGGATATCATTTTTTCAGGTTCATTTGCGCCGAATCCGTCAGAACTGCTTGGGCAGGAAGCGTTTGGAACGCTTTTGGGAGCGGTGAGAGAACATTATGATTATATCATTGTAGATACGCCGCCGATCGGAAGTATTATCGATGCGGCGATCGTCGCAAAACAGTGCGACGGGGCGGTGCTCGTATTTGAAAGCGAACTTGTGAGCAGTAAGGAGGCGGCTCGAGTCAAAGAACAGCTTCTGATGACAGGGTGCAGACTGATCGGAGCCGTGCTTAATAAGGTAGATGTAAAGAAGAATAAATACTATCACAGATATGACTATTACTATCATGGATATCAGGAAAAAAAGGAAGTTACAAAGAAAAATAAAGAAAAATAAAACGGTACTCAGATAATGGGAGGGGATCGGAAAGAAACAGATGAAAAAGAAAAAATATTTGAAATGGTGGATCGCGGCGGTATCAGCGGTTTTCATTGTAGGAGCGGGAATATTTGTATATACGCAGTATAAGGCGGCACAGACGTCGGGAGACGTCGCCACGAAAGACGGAACATCCGCCTCGGCATCGGATATTACATGGAACGGCAAGACATACAGTTACAATGAACATTTGAGTAACTTTTTGTTCCTCGGTATTGATACAAAAGAAAAGGCAGAGACAAAAACAGGTCAGGCAGACGCCGGGCAGGCGGACGCGTTGTATCTTCTGTCATGGAATCGGCTGGAAGGAGATATTACAGTGATCAGCATTCCGAGAGATACGATGACTCAGATCGAAACGTTCGGTCCGGGCGGAAAAAGTCTCGGAAAGAGCAAAGATCATATCAGTTTATCTTATGCATACGGTGACGGCGGATATGAAAGCTGTGAGCTGGCGGAAAATGCAGTTTCCGAATTGCTTTACGGACTGCCGATAGACGGGTACTGTGCTTTGAATATGGATGGACTTCCTGTTTTGACAGACAGCGTCGGAGGCGTAACAGTAACCGTGCCGAACGACAGTCTGGCGGAAGTTGACCCCGGATATGCAAAAGGAGCGGTGGTCACTTTGAAAGGTGAAGATACAGAACAGTTTGTTCGATACAGAAATACGGAGATCAGCCAGAGCGCGATCGCACGTATGGAGCGCCAGCAGGAATATATCAGAGCATTCGGCGAAGCTTTAAAAAAGGCATCTGCAGATAAAGCGCTTGTTACCGATCTGTACAAGGCGATTGAACCGTATATGGTAACGAATATGGGGAAAAGTCGTTTTGTTGATCTGACGGAAAGTGTATCAGAAGGCAAAAAGGTGAACCGATGGACGATTCCGGGAGAAGGAATTCAAGGTAAAGAATATGATGAATACGTCGTAGATGATGACGCTTTGTATGAAAAGACAGTTGAGACATTTTATGTAGAGAAAAAATAAAGTGCAGAAAGAACAGAGACGGCATATGAAAAAGATATCTAAGATAATAGGAAGCGTTCTTATCACAGCCGCAGCAGTTTGCCTTGGCATCGGAGTTTATCAATTTACGAAAGAACAAAACGCCGGAAAAGGGTATCAGGATCTTTCGGAAGAAGTGAAAAAAGAACCGGAAGATGAAGGTTCAAAATCAAAAGTTGATATCCCGATCGATTTTGCGGCGCTAAAGGAAAAGAATCCCGATGTGTATGCGTGGATCAGTATACCGGGAACGGCGATAGACTATCCGGTTCTCCAAAGGGAGAATGACAACACATACTATTTGGATCACACGATCGATCATGAAGAAAAGACCGAAGGAGCGATTTTTACGGAGAATTACAACAATACTGATTTTGAAGATCCGAATACGGTCATTTACGGGCATGACATGAGAAACGGTTCGATGTTTAAAGGACTGCTCGACTATCGGGATAAAACATTTTTTGATCAAAACAAAGAAGTGCTGATCTATACGCCGGATGCAATACGACATTATAAAATATTCGCTGCGTATCCGTATGACAGCAGACATTTGCTTAGAAGTTTTGACTTTACAGATAAAGAAGTGTATCAGCAGTATTTATACCGTATCTTTGCAATCCGCGATATGAATGCGAGCATTGATACAACAGCGCAGGTGGGGACGGACGATAAGATCCTGACCTTATCAACATGCTATGCAAACCAGCCGGATATGAGGTTTCTTGTTCAGGCAGTGTTGGTTTCCATAGAACAATAAGGCAAAAGAAAATCATTTATCAGAGAAAGGAAGAGTGAACAATATGAAAAAGAAAATCATGGGTGTAATTTTGGCGGCAACGCTTATCGTATCACAGGCAGTAACGGCGTTTGCAGGAAGTAAAACGTCAGAAGTTGTGCTTCCGAATGATTTTGCGGCTTATTATACCGTAACGGAAGGAACAAGAGAGGCATTTGCAGAGGCAGAGGCAGTTTCCCCACAGACAGTTGACGCGATCATAGAAGTAAATAACGGAAGCATGACTCTTGCACAGCTTGTTGCAGATATGAAAGAACTGCTCAAAGCAGAAGGCGCAGCAGGACTGAAGATGACAGAAGAACAGGTCGACGCTCTGGCGGCAGATCTGGGTTCCAGAACGTTTGTCACAAAGTTTTTTGACCTTGAGCCTGTAAACGGCGGGATTAAAGATGACAACGGAGACTACCTTGTAACATTAAGCGTGCCGGCAATTTCCACAGCTATGACAGAAGTAGCGTTTCTTCACTTCAGCACAGACCGCGCGGCATGGGAAGTTGTGGAAGCGTCAGACGTAGATTATACAAACAAAGAGATCACTGCGTCCTTTAAAGATCTTTCGCCGGTTGCCGTGATCGCAAAAGTAGATACGTCCGCAGACAATGCGATCGGAACGTCTCCGCAGACAGGAAGATTCCCTGTTTCCGTACTTTGGATCGGTGCAGCAGTAATCCTTGGTACGACAGGCGTTATTGTGTTAAGAAAACGCAAAGAAAAATAAATATTGAATGTGCCTTGAAAGGCTGACGGTAAGGAATGGCTCGATGATAAGAAATATTTTCGGGCTATTTTCTTGCAAAAATCAGGGGAAAAACGGCTATTTTCCGGTAATGTATAGTAACAAAAGAACCGGATACGCAAAAGACAAAAATTTACGAAACAGTAAAAAGAAAAAGAAAGAAATAGCAGTTAAAGAAGTATGAAAGATAAACTAGAGGGACAGCAGTTAAAAACATCAAAACATGAAAGATGGATTTGGAGAGATAACAGAGGAAATTACAGATGAGAGGAAAGACTACATTTCATATAAGATGGAAATTATTTTTTTACGATGTGATCGTATTTGCAGTGACGTCTGTATTTCTGCTTGTATTATATGAAGGACCGGTAAAATTGACGCAGAGAGGGAAATTGCAGCAGATGCTTCTTGCATTTGTATGCGTATTTGCCTGCCGGCTGGTCGGAAAGATATATGGGCAGATATGGAGATACGGGGGAATTCAATGCTACATGCGTTTAGTTTGTACGGATTGTGTGGCATTTTTAATATATGTGATTTTGGAATCTGTTCTTCCGGTCGCTCATATCTCATTTCCGCGCCTTCTGGCGTTGAGTACGGTAAACACCATGGGAGCGCTGATCATGAGAATGTCTTACCGTTATGCGTATAAGTGCAGCAACCTGGAAACTTTTTCAGGTAAAATTTTAGCCGCACTGCTGAAAATATTTGCCGGAATTGAAGTGGGGGAAACAAGAGACGATCAGAAGATCAAAGTGGCGATCATAGGGGCAGGAAATGTCGGAGTTACTCTGGCAGGGGAACTGTTGGCAAACAAGATGGCATCCTATGTGCCGAAATGTTTTGTGGATATCGATAAATCAAAAGGCGGACGAGAGATACAGGGACTTCCCGTATTGTCTGAAAACGAGGCGACGTTTCAGAAACTGAAAAAATACGGAATACAGGAAATTATCTTTGCGCTGCCGTCTATGGCGGATGAAAGAAGAACAGAGCGATATCTTTATTATAAAAATGCCGGATATAAAGTGAAGATGTACGATTATCCTAAGATGCAGATGGCAGGCGGAAAGAGAGCTCTTCGAGAATTCGATATCGAAGAACTGCTGTTTAGAGCGCCGAGAAAGCTTACGAACGAAAAGACAAAAGATTATTATAATAATAAAGTCATTCTCATTACCGGAGGAGGCGGATCGATCGGTTCGGAACTGTGCAGACAGATCGTTAAAATGGGACCGGAGAAACTGATCATTCTGGATATCTACGAGAACGGAGCTTATGATCTTCTGCAGGAATTAAGGATCGCGTATGGCAATGAACCGGGACTCAGCGTAGAGATTGCTTCTATTACAGATTCAAGAGCGATGGAGAGGGTATTCCAAAAATATCATCCGCAGATCGTGATCAATGCGGCAGCACATAAACATGTGCCTCTTATGGAGAACAACTGTATCGAAGCAATTAAGAACAATGTATTCGGAACAGCAGTTGTTGTTGAAATGTGTGAGAAATACGGTGCGGAACGTTTTATGATGGTCTCAACGGATAAAGCGGTCAATCCGACAAACGTGATGGGCGCGACGAAGAGAATGTGTGAAATGATCGTACAGAGCGCAAGTATTAACGGAAAAGTAAAATACAGTGCGACGAGATTTGGCAATGTGTTGGGAAGCGCAGGAAGCGTGATCCCTCTGTTCAAGCGTCAGATTCAAAACGGCGGACCGATTACAATTACAGATAAGCGGATTATCCGCTACTTTATGACAATTCCGGAGGCATCTCAGCTCGTATTAGAGAGCGGTGTGCTTGCCCATAATGGAGAACTGCTTGTTCTCGATATGGGAAAACCGATCAAGATATTAGATCTTGCAGAAAATATGATCCACCTGTCAGGGGCGCAGAATATCGAGATCGTAGAGACAGGACTCCGTCCGGGAGAGAAACTGTACGAAGAACTTCTTGTTAAGACAGAAGAGCTTGATAAGACGGAAAATGACCTTATCTTCAGAGAAAAAGACAGACCGCTGTCTGTAGAACAGATCCGTGAAAAATTAAGGATGCTGAAAGATGTATGTGACAACGGAGATGACGATCAGGCTAGAGAAGTACTGCGAAAAGTTGTGCCTACTTTTAAAAGACCGGAAGAAGTGAATAAAGAAGTAGGAGCGGAAGTAGAGCCGGAAGATAACAGTTTGCCGCAGCGCAGGGTAAGAGCCTGAGAATTTGGAAAAAGACAAAGGGTCAACAGATGTCATCAGACAAATATGCGGCGCAAGTACTCAAAAAGAAGATGTGATAATAAACATAAGTAAAAAGAAGAATCTACAGGAGAGAGAAGATGAAGAGGAAAGCTTATGATGGGGTTTATAATCGATATATTAAGCGGGGAATTGATTTTTGCCTTGCATTGATCGGGTTGGTTATTGCAGCAATTCCGATGGCAATCGTTGCAATCGCTATTAAAGCAGAATCAAAAGGTCCTGTGATCTTTAAACAGGATCGTATCGGCTATAAAGGAAAAGTATATAAAATGTATAAATTCCGGAGCATGTGCGTTGGAGCTGAAAAGGGTGGTGTTTATTCCGATAATAAAGACAGTCGTGTGACGAAAGTTGGAAAATTCATACGCGCCACGAGCATTGATGAACTTCCACAGCTTGTGAATGTTTTGAAAGGCGATATGGCGCTGATCGGTTTCCGCAGTCCGCTTACATATCACCCGTGGCCATGGAGTGAATATACAGAGGAGCAGAAGAAGATGTTTAATGTGCGTCCGGGAATTACAGGTTGGGCGCAGGTGAACGGAAGAAAAACAGTGGAATGGAATAAACGTATCGAATTAAACGGCTGGTATGCAGAGCATGTTTCCTTTTGGCTGGATGTAAAGATTTTATTTATGACAGTATTTAAAGTACTTACAAATGCCGACAACGAAAATGTCGGAGAAACAGTGAAACAAAAATAGAAACAGATAGTGCTATAGAAAATGACGGAAGATCAAATAAAACGATCAAAAGAAAAGCAGACAAAACAGAGGGGATGATCAGATGCCATTAAAACTGATGTATATTACAAATTCAGAAGATGTCGCCCATATCGCAGAAGAAGCAGGAGTTGACCGTATTTTTGTCGATATGGAATATATCGGCAAAACCGACAGGCAGGGTGGGATGGATACAGTGCAGTCCAGACATACGGCGGATGATGTGAGGCGGCTTGCACAATGCTTAAATAAAGCGGAACTGTTTGTAAGAGTGAATCCGATTCATGAAAAAACAGATGAATATAACTCGTCAAAAGAAGAAATTGACGAAGCGATCGAAGCAGGTGCAGATCTTTTAATGCTGCCTTATTTTAAAACGGCAGAGGAAGTTCAGACATTTGTAAAATATGTAAATGGCAGAGCAAAAACAGTCCTTTTGGTTGAAACACCCGAAGCGGCGGCCATTGCAGAGGATCTAGTACAAATTCCGGGGATTGACGAGATGTTTATCGGATTGAATGATTTATCATTAGGTTACGGTAAAAATTTTATGTTTGAACTGCTGCTTGACGGTACGGTTGAAGAACTCTGTCTGAAATTCAGAAAAGGCGGGATTCCTTATGGATTTGGCGGAATTGCTTCATTAGGGAAAGGAATGCTTCCTTCGGAATATGTGATCAAAGAACATTATCGTCTTGGTTCTGCATGTGCGATTTTGTCACGGAGTTTCTGCAGGACAGGTCAAGTGACAGACTTAAAAGAGATTCAGAAGATTTTTGAAATTGAATTGCCGAAAATACGGGAACTTGAAGAAGAATGCAGAGTACATAGTGAATATTTTTGGAAAAACAGACAACAGGTTGAGACAAAAATAAGACAGATATGCGAATGTGAGGATGCAAAATGAATTTATTAGTAACAGGAGCATGGCAAGGGGCAAAAGACGGAATTGAACAATTAAAAATGTTGGGGCATCAGGTACAATTCTTGCAATTTGAAAAAGATGAGCTTCCGTGTTCATATGAATGGGTTGAAGGAGTTATATGCAACGGACTATTTCTTTCCCATCCGATTGAGCGATTTACTCATTTAAAATATATTCAACTGACAAGCGCCGGATTTGACAGAGTTGATATGCAGTATGTAAAAAGACATAATATTGAGATACATAATGCAAGGGGGGTATATAGTATCCCAATGGCAGAATTTGCAATATTCGGAGTGTTAGAATTGTATAAACAAGGCAAGTTCTTTCAGCAGAATCAGGTGGAAAAACAGTGGGAGAAACGAAGAAATCTGTCAGAATTATTCGGAAAGCAAGTATGCATTGCAGGCTGCGGCAGTGTCGGAACTGAATGTGCAAAACGCTTCTCCGCTTTCGGATGCAGAATAACAGGCGTAGATCTGTATCCGAGAGAAGATGAAACTTATGAAAAGATGGTTGGAATCGAGAACCTGTCCGAAGTTTTATCCAAAAGCGATATTGTCATATTGACTTTGCCGCTAACTGAGGAGACAAGGTATTTGATGAATGAAGAAAAATTCAGCCAAATGAAAGACGGGGCGATCCTTGTAAATATTGCAAGAGGCGCTGTCGTAGATACAGAAGCGTTGAAGCGGGAGATGCCAAGACTTGGCGGAGCAGTGCTGGATGTGTTTGAAGAAGAACCGCTGGGGGAAGATAGCCCGTTATGGGAGATGGAGAAAGTTATAGTGACACCGCATAACAGTTTTGTCGGAGATGGAAATGCCCGGAGACTGGCGGGAGTGATCTATGAAAATATAAGGAGAGAATTAAGTGATAAATATACAAGTTTTAAAAGTAATGTTTAATAAAATGGATTCATGTATAAAAATGAACCGGGGGGGGATAAATCTTTTTTACAGAATACGTTATGGAATGGGAATTGTTTGGAATTATCTAAGATATAAAGCGACTATTTCCGATTATTTTGAGTTGAGGTTTTTTGAAAAAAATAGCAAAGAGAAAAAGGAATATTTGACATCTAAAGATGGATTGCGTTTTGCACAGTATGTCGATTCACAAGAGGTTTTTACTCAGTTATGCAGTAAAAAAGAAATGTATCGTGAATTGAAAAAATATGTGAAGCGAGATCAATTATATTCAGCCGAATCTACAAAGGAAGATTTTGAAAAATTTGTAGATAAGCATAATTCATTTTTATATAAGCTAGATGTGGCTGATTGCGGTAGAGGGATAGAAAAATGGACAGTTTCAAAAGGAAGTATTGAAGATTTATATAATAAATTTAAAAAAAGTCCAGCAGTTTTGGATGAATTAGTAACACAACATCAAGAATTGAGTAAATTAAACCCTAGTAGTGTAAATACAATAAGAATATTTACAGTTATGATCGGGAATGAATGTGAAATTATAGGGGCAGCTTTAAGGATGGGCGTAGGAGATACCGTTATAGATAATTATTCGGCAGGGGGAGTTGTAGGCTCGATAGATGAAAAAACGGGGATTGTAAGAGATGATGGGGAGGATGCAATCGGAAGAAGATATGAGATGCATCCAACTTCAAAAATAAGAATGAAAGGATTTAAAATTCCGAATTGGGAAACTGTTATAGAATTTGTTCGAGAATGCGCACAGAACTATCCGCTGAAATATGTGGCTTGGGATATTGCTATCAGAGAAAATGATTGTGTATTGATTGAAGCTAATCCAAATGGAATGGCAAATGTAATTCAAATTGCGGGAGCAAAAGGAAGAAAGAAGCAATATGAAGAATTAAGAAGAAAAATAGAGGAAATAAGGAGAAACTAATGTCATATTATAGTGCAGAAGAAATGAAAAAAACTTTGAAGGATTACCCAAAGTTTCAAAAAAGGTTATATTGCAGAGGTTTTTTAATCACAAATGAAAAACAAAATGTAAATTTAGAATATCCGTTTTATGCAAATTGGAAAGAAGAAACGATAGGATATTCATTTTATATGTATACGCATAAGGAGACATATGCTTATACATATGAAAGAAATCAAGTTATATATTTCATAATAGGACATGCATATGACCCATATAATATGCTTGTTGATGAAAATGAAATTTTGAAAAAATTAGCTTCGGCTAGGGAAAAAAGTGAAGCTGATTATTGGGATGCAGAGAGCAATTTGACAGGTGTTTTTTGTGTAGGATATGTAACAGAAAATCAAATTGTTTATACAACTGATTGTGCAGGAATGCAGCTTGTGTATCATGGATTAATTAGCGATAAGCTTTATATTACTTCACATGCAAAACTGGTAGCTGATTTAAAAGGTTTGAAACAACCTGAATATATAAAGCGGCTTACAACAAATAAATATTGGCATTATTGGGGAACATGGCTTCCGGGTGATTTGTCACCGTTTGATGAATTGAAAAGAATGGTTCCGAATCATTTTGGATCATATGAAAAAAAACAAAATGGCATAGAAGTGGTAAGATTTTATCCGACTGAGAAAATTGTAGAGACAAAGACACAGCAAGAATATGAAAATACGATTCATGAATTAGGAAGAATTATGTCGAATACAATGGAATGTATTGCAAAAAAATGGCCTGAAAAGAAAGTGTCTATTTCTGTGACTGGCGGAAGGGACAGTATGACAGCATTGTCATGTGCCAATAAAGTATATGATAAATTACATTATTTTAGTTATATATCAAATGTTGATGAGTCTGTTGATGCGTATGCGGCGAAAGAGATTTTAGTACATTTAGGACTTGAACATGAACTTTATGAAATTCCTGAAAAATGGGATGGATATAAAGATTTGCCAGTGTTTAAAAAAGTTATGGAATGTAATAATGGATGTATTGGCGCAAACAATACAAATGACTTGAAAAAAAGGTTATATTTTACAGAAAATCCTCCATGTGATATGGAAATTAAATCATGGGTAAATGAGATGGGACGCGGATGGTATTATAATAAATATAATAAAAAGAAATTTCCGCAATATCCGTATGCAAGCTATTGGAGAGCAATGCACAAAGTTTATGTTGGTAAATATTTGATCAAAGAGACAGATAATGTATTTGCAGAATATTTAAGAAAGTATTATGATAAAAAAACTTTTGATAATCTTTCGTGGTTAGAATTATATTTTTGGGAATTTGCGTGGAGTGGCGGAGAAGGAATTTTTTTGACTACAGAACATAGAGTTTCTTATGATATTACGATTCCATTTAATAATAGAAAATATGTGGAATTAATGCTGACAGTTCCATTAGAAAAACGTAAGGTAGATGATATACCGATTGATTTGATTACATATATGGAACCGAGAATAGCTGAGACAGGAATAACAGTGCATGATATTTCGCATACAAATTTTCGGGCGTTTGTTGTGCGTAATTATTTAGAAATATTTTCAAAGATTAGGTTTGGAAGAAAAAGGGAGAAGTTTTGATGGGGTATGGAATAATAACACTGTTGCCAGCATTGCTGGTTATTGTTGTTGCGATAAAGTCTAAAAGAACGACAGAGGCATTGTTGATAGGGTGTGTTTCATCATATTTGATTATTGCTACTGCAAATAAAAGTAATCCGGTAACATTAATGGTAGATTCGTTTTTTAAAGTGGTTACAGATTACGATACAGTATGGTTGTTAATTGTTTGTGGACTTTTTGGTAGTTTGATAGCGGTAATCAACGCAGCAAGAGGAACTCATGCGATTGCCAATTTTTTGGGGAAAATTTGCAAGACAGATAAAAGTACATTACTGACATCATGGATACTAGGGATTATTATTTTTGTCGATGATTACATGAATATTATGACAATTAGTGCTTGTACAAAGAAATTATCAGATTCAAGGAAGGTGCCTCGAGAAGCACTAGCATATGTCATTGATTCTACAGGAGCACCGGTATGTGTTTTATTACCATTTTCAACATGGGCAATTTTCTTTGCAGGAATTTTTTGGGAGCAGTCCGAGATTGTAGATTTGGGATATGGTAGTGCGATGGCGACGTATATACATGCAATCCCATATATGTTTTATGCATTAGTAGCACTTATAATTGTACCCTTATTCATATTTGGGGTAATACCGAAATTAGGCGCTATGAAAAGTGCATATAAGCGTGTAGAAGAAACAGGACAAGTGTATAGCAAAGAAAGTCAGAAGTGGAATAAAAATGGAAATGAAGAAGTTGATAAAGAAGCAAAAATTGTGGATTTTCTTTTTCCGATTTTGACAATGATCATAGTGCAATTAACAGTAGGAGATATGTTTATTGCAATTATAGCGGCGATACTTGCAGCAGGAATTATTTATATCCCACGTAAAAAGATGAGAACGAATCAGTTTTGTGACTTATGGGTTCAAGGATTTGCGGATTCGGTTTCTGCATTGGTAATTATTGTTGCTGCTTTATGGATGAGACAGGCATCAGCAGATATTAATTTGCCAAATTATGTGATGAGTGTGGTTGAACCATTTGTAAATGCTAATATATATCCTATGGTAGCATTTGTTGTTGTAGCAATGTTGGGCTTTATAACAGGAAGTAACTGGGGGATACCGGCAGTTTGTGCGCCTATTATTATTCCATTAGGTGCTGCGTGTGGAGCAAATTTATTAATTGTAATAGCAGCTATTGTATGTGGTGGAACTTTCTGTAGTCATGCTTGTTTTTATTCAGATGCTACAGTTATAACATCTTCCAGTTGTGGGATTGAAAATATGGAGCATGTTTATTCACAGTTGCCATATACTATGATTGCAGCAGGTATAGCGAGTATTTTATTTTTAATAGCTGGTTTCATTTTTTGAGACAGGGGGGGAGGATTAAATGAAAGTGCTTTTGACAGCGACTGTACAAAGTCACATTTGTCAATTTCATAAACCACTTGTTGAAGTATTGCATAAACATGGATGTGAAGTCCATGTGGCTGCAAGAGATAATTTGGCAGAAAAAAATGGGTTAAAGCTTGATTTTGTTGAGAAAGTTTATGATATACCATTTGCCCGTTCTCCTAAAAGTAAAGATAATATACAGGCTTATAAGGAATTAAAAAATATTATTAATAAAGAAAAGTATGATGTGATTCATTGCAATACGCCAATGGGAGGAATTGTTACAAGATTAGCTGCAAAGCAGGCCAGAAAGCAAGGCACTAAAGTTTATTATACAGCACATGGATTTCATTTTTATAAAGGTGCGCCGAAAAAGAACTGGATCGTGTTTTATCCCATTGAAAAATACTTTTCAAGAATGACAGATAAGCTGATTACCATTACGAAGGAGGATTACCACCTAGCAAGCCAAAAGTTTCATTGTAAAGTGGAGCGGATTCATGGCGTAGGCGTGGATGAAAACCGATATCATTCCGTACTTCAAGAAGAACAAATGGAAATCAGAAAACAGTTTGGCTTTACTGATGGACAAAAGATTATTTTATGTGTAGGGGAATTGCTTCCAAATAAAAATCAGCAAATGATTATTCACGCTATGCAGAAAATTGTAAAAAAATATCCGGATGCACAACTGCTTCTTGCAGGAAATGGATCAGAAAAAGAAAATCTTGAAAATTTGATAAAATCTTTGAGATTGACTGAAAATATAAAAATGCTGGGATATGTTACGAATCTTCAGGAATATCAGAAGATTGCTGATGTGTCAGTTTCTTGCAGTAAAAGAGAAGGACTTCCGCTGAATATTGTAGAAGCTATGTTATCAGGAACTCCGGTTGTGGCTTCTGTAAATAGAGGACATAGAGAATTGATACAAAATGGGAAGAATGGATTTCTTATAGATGTAAATGATTGTGAAAGGATAGCTGATAAGGTTTTAAAGATATTGACCGATAAGCAGTTGTATGGAGAAATTCAAAAAAATGCTAATACATACGCACAGGCATATACATTTAGAAATGTAAAAAGAGAACTTACGAAAGTGTATGGTTTTAAAGATGAATGAAAAAATAAGTGTGATTATGGGGATTTATAATTGTGCAGAAACATTAGAAGAAGCACTTGATTGTATTGTAAAACAAACATATACAAATTGGGAAGTAATTATGTGCGATGATTGTTCTACAGATCATACGGTTAAAATTGCAGAAAAGTATGTTATAGAATATCCGAATCAATTTGTGTTATTAAGAAATGATGAAAATAAAGGATTGAATTATACACTTAACAAATGCTTAGAATTTGCAGATGGTGATTATATAGCTCGTATGGATGGTGATGATTTGTGTGCGGAAGACCGATTTGAAAAAGAGGTAGAAGCGTTAAGAAAGAACCCTGAAATTGCCATTGTTAGTACAGATATGTTATTTTTTGATGAGAATGGTGTGTGGGGGAAAACATATGCAGAATTGTATCCGATAAAAGAAAGCTTTTTGAAAGGGACTCCCTTCTGTCATGCGGCATGTATGGTAAGGAAAGAGGCATATGAAAAAGTAAAAGGATACAGTATAAGTGATAGATTATTAAGGGTAGAAGATTATCATTTATGGATTAAAATGTATGCAAAGGGGTTCAAAGGGATGAACCTTCAAGAACCGTTGTATTCTATGAGAGATGATCGAAATGCACAAGGACGGAGAAAATTCAAATATAGATTGAATGAAGCATATGTGAAGAAAGTTGCGATAAAGGAATTAGGATTAAAAAAAAGAAATTATGTGTGGTGTCTCAGACCGATTATTATAGGATTATTACCAGGAAGCCTATATAGAATTCTTCATAGAAAGAAATAAGAATAGAAGGATATTGAATTATGTTTGGTGGAGTTATATTTATATGGTTGTTTTTTGTTGGATTGATGGCAAAACAATTGAAGTTGTATAATATAGAAAATGTGAATGGAGTCATAGTAAAGAGGTGGCACTGGATTAGTGCGGTTATTTTGTTCTTTCCAATATTTTGGTTAGCGTGTATGGGACCGGCAATTAATGATATTCCAATGTATTTGTCCGCATACAAATTGCTCCCATCTTCTTTTATGGGGATTCTTCAATATCTTTCCACTATGGAATCAGGACAAGGCTTTGTAATCATTGAATGGTTGATTAAGAGTGTGTTTGGAAACAGTTTTACAGCGTTTCGTGTAATCATAGCATTGATTCATAGCATTCCTATCATTTATATTTTTAGAAAATATTCGGAAGATTATTGGATCGCGATATATCTTTTTGTGGCATCATCAGTTCATATTGGATGGATGATGAATGGACTAAGACAGTTTATTGCTGTGGCAATTATACTCTTTGCACTTCCTTATGTAATAAATAGGAAATATATGAAGGCGATTTTCATTATATTGTTAGCATCAACAATTCATGTTACTGCCTTATGTATGTTGCCAATTATTTTTATTGTACAAGGGAAAGTGGGAAACAAAAGAACTATGTTTTTTATTGTTATGGCTATAATTGCAATGTTCATTTTAAGTAAAAACCCTGCACTGATGGATACGATTTTAGGAGAAACCGAATATGCAGGTGCGGTTACAGAAATGCAAAGATTGGGGGATGATGGTGTTAATCCACTACGAGTATTGGTCACTGCAGTCCCAGTACTACTGGCTTTTGTGCAGAGAAGACGTATTTTAAGAGAAGAGAATCCGGTTATTCATATATGTGTAAATATGTCGATCATTACAGTAGGCTTTAATTTAATAGCTATGGTTACTAGTGGTATTTTGATGGGAAGAATGGCAATATATACGAATCTTTACAGCTTTATTATTATGCCATATTTGATTAGAAATGCGTTCACAAAAAAATCTCAAAAAATAGTTAATATGTTAATGATTGTATTTTATTTTATATTTTACTGTTTTGAAATGGGAGTAGTGTAGAAGGAGAAATTATCATGTCTAAAATAATTCATTATTGTTGGTTTGGTGGTAGTGAAAAGCCACCAATTGTTAAAAAATGTATAGACAGTTGGAAAGAATATTTCCCTGATTTTGAAATTATGGAGTGGAATGAGCAGAATTTTGATATTCATAATAATCGATATGTAGAAGAGGCATATCAAAGTAAAAAATACGCATTTGTAAGTGATGTGGCGAGGTTTTATGCACTGGAAAAGTTTGGAGGTCTATATTTTGATACGGATGTAGAAGTAATAAAAGATTTTGCTCCATTATTAGATCAAGAAGCATTTGCGGGATTTGAAACAGATGAATATATTAATCCAGGGTTAGTGCTTTGGGTAAAAGAAAAAAATAATCGTTTGATGAAAGAAATGTTAAATTATTATGAAGGATTGTCATTTATAAGGGAAGATGGATCATTTAATACAACAACAATCTGCATTTACTTTACAGAAATTTTAAAGCAATATGGATTGATTGGAAATGGGAAGATGCAGCGGTGTGGAAATATTACAATTTATCCGAAAGAGTATTTTTGCCCATTTAATGATCAAACAGGTGTTTTAAACAAAACAGAAAATACATATGCAATTCATTGGTATTCTAAGACATGGATGGAACCAAAACAGAAAATCAGAAACAAGATCACAAGAGTATTACATAGGTTTTTTGGAACGGAGTGCTTTAGGAGATTCAGAAAATGAAAAGCATATTGATTTTATCACACGCGATGGAATTGGGAGGAGCAGAAAAAAGTCTTTTGGGACTCTTAAATGCAATAGATTCAAAAAAATATCAAGTTGATTTGTTCCTTATGAGACATGAAGGAAGCTTATTAGAAGATATTCCGGAAAATATAAATTTATTGCCTGAGATCCCTGCATATACGGTGTTAGCAAGACCTTTAAAGGATGTAATTAAGGAGAGACATTTTATTTTAGCTTTTGGACGTATTGTAGGAAAGATAAAAGCGAGGAGTTATGAGAAGAAAAGAAATATCATTGATAGTGGCGTGGGGTTAGAATATAGTCACAAATATACAGTACCATATATGCCTAAGATCCAAAAGCAAAAGGTCTATGATATGGCAATCAGTTTTTTAACTCCGCATTATTTTGTTGAACAAAAGGTACGAGCGAAAAAGAAAATTGCATGGATACATACAGATTATTCAAAGGTTCAGATTAATGTTGAATCGGAATTAAAGATGTGGAAGAAATATGACAAGATTGTGTCAATTTCAGATGCAGTAACAGAAAGCTTTTTAAAGGTTTTTCCTGATTTAAAAGATAAAATTGTGGTGATAGAGAATATTTTGCCGGAACAGTTGATTTACAAACAAATGGATGAGTTTGATGTTTCAGAAGAGATGTTCTCAGAAGGAGTAAAGTTACTGTCAATTGGAAGATATTGTTATGCAAAAAACTTTGATAACATTCCTAATATCTGTTCGCGAATGTTAAATAAGGGAATTAATATTACTTGGTATATTATCGGGTTTGGAGTAGCTGAAGAACTTATAAAAGAAAAAATCAGAGAAGAAAAAATGGAAAATCACGTCATTCTTCTGGGGAAAAAACAAAATCCATATCCGTATATAAAAGCTTGTGATATTTATGTACAACCAAGTCGATATGAAGGAAAGAGCGTAGCGGTTAGAGAAGCGCAGTTGATAAAAAAACCGGTAATAATTACGAATTATTCAACTGCAAAGAGTCAATTAGAAAACGAAATAGATGGCTTGATTGTTCCAATGGAAAATAAGGACTGCGCCGATCAGATGGTAGAAATCATTCAAGATGTAGAGAAATTGAGAAAAATTTCGGAAGCATGCTCTAAAAGAGATTATTCAAATAAGAGAGAGGTGCAAAAGCTTTATAAATTATTTGAATGAAAAGGGGGGGAAAGAAAATGTTGAAGTTAAGTGTGATTGTTCCAGTGTACAAAGCGGAACAATATCTAAAAAGATGTATAGACAGTATCTTAGGGCAAAACTATAAAAATATTGAATTGATTTTAGTCGATGATGGCTCAACCGATTCATCCGGTGAAATATGTGATAAATATTGCAGTGTTGATAAAAGAGTAAAAGTAATCCACCAGAATAATAAAGGCTGCTCAGCAGCAAGAAATGCCGGAATAGCTAACGCAAAAGGAAATTTGATTGCTTTTATGGATGCGGATGATTTAATTGATCAAGATATGTATGAGGTGCTAATCAAGAATCTTGACATGACAAACTCAGATGTATCAGCGTGTTCTTATGTAAAGGAGTACAATCTTGATAGAGGTAAAATTATTGGATTGCATAAAATAATACCAGACCCGATTGTCTTTATAGGGAAAAGTGCGATATATGAAAGCGTAACACGTAATGAAAAGTCAGTAGAAGGATATCTTTGGAACAAGGTTTGGAAAAGGGAAGTAATTGGAAATCATTTGTTCCGTGAAGATATTGTAATGTGTGAGGATTCCATTTTTTCGTGGGAGGTTCTAAAATCTGTAAACAGAGTTTGCTACTGCGATTTGCCAATGTATCATTATAGAATTCTTACTACAAGTGCAACAAGGAATTCATCTCTTGAAAAAATGAGTGGGGCGTTAGTATCTTATGAATTGATGCTGGATGATGCGTCACTGCTACCAAAAGATGTGGTGAAAAATTTAGCGATACAATATCTTGGATGGAATTATACAATTTTTCAGCATATGATAAGAGAAAAAGAACGAACCTCCTCTCTTTATGAAAAAGTTAAATCAAACTGTGTCTGTTATCAGGAGTATAGTTGCTACTTAGGACTAGCAGATAGAATAGGAATCAATGCTATAGCAAAACATAATTATACTTGTGCGAAACTTTCAGTGCAAGCCGTTGGAATTATGCAATTAATAAAAAAGAAGATATGCAGAATTGTGAAAAAACAAGTATGATTCTAATATGGTTTTTGCATGAATGTTTGATTGATGAATTTACGGTGAGAAAATCGAGAATAAGGTTATTATCGATGTTATTATAATGAACATATTGTAGGCATAATGAAAGGAATACATAATGATGTCTCATACAATTAACTCTGGGGGGCAAGAAACAGAAATGTTGATTGCTTTAAAATATTTCTAATGGTTTTGATTGTTACTCATCATGGAATAGTGCATGGACTTGGGCTTAAGAACAAAGTTGACGTAACAACGAGTGGACGATTTGAATTGATTGTTTTTTTTTTTACCATTATGTTTTTTAGAATCAATAGGTGTTTGTTGGAAATTGTTTTTTATTCTTTTGTATGCTACTCTGCTAAGTTTGACTTGTATGGGAATTGATAGTATTCGTAAAAAAATATATGATTGCGTAAAAATGTATTTGGATGTATTGAGGGCGCAAAGCGTCAAGCATTGTTAGACTATCGAGCTTTTATTAACAGAGAAATATGAAAAAACCTGGAGGAAAAAGAGAGATGAAAACAACATTACTTATTATGGCAGCCGGAATCGGCAGTCGTTTTGGAAAAGGAATTAAACAGTTAGAGCCAGTAGATGCTTCTAATCACATCATCATGGATTATTCAATCCATGATGCAATTGAAGCTGGTTTTAACCATGTAGTATTTATTATTCGTAAAGATATTGAAAAAGAATTTAAAGAAGTCATTGGTGATCGTATTGCTTCTATCTGTGATGAACACAATGTAACAGTAGATTATGCATTCCAGGATATCAATGATATTCCAGGTGATTTACCAGAAGGTCGTACAAAACCATGGGGAACAGGTCAGGCAGTACTTGCTGCAAAGAATATTATCAATACTCCATTTATTGTAATTAATGCTGATGATTACTATGGTAAAGAAGGATTTAAAGCTGTTCATGAATACTTAGTGAATGGTGGTAAGTCTTGTATGGCTGGCTTTGTATTAAAGAATACTCTATCTGATAATGGTGGAGTAACTCGTGGTATCTGTAAGATGGACGAATCAAATAATCTAACAGATGTAGAAGAAACTTCAAACATTGTTAAAACTGAAAATGGAGCAGAAGCAGATGGAACTACTGTGGATGTTAATTCTTTAGTTTCTATGAATATGTGGGGCTTAACTCCAGATTTTCTAGATGTATTAGAAGAAGGATTCAAAGAATTCTTTGAAAAAGAAGTACCAAATAATCCTCAGAAGTCAGAGTACTTAATTCCAATTTTCATTGGTGAATTACTTAACGAAGGCAAGATGAGTGTTAAAGTTTTAAAAACTAATGATACTTGGTATGGAATGACTTATCATGAAGATGTTGAAACTGTAAAGAATAGTTTTAAAGAGATGTTAGACAATGGAGTATACAACACTGATTTGTTCAGTGATCTTTAAAAATGGTTAATGAATTAATTAATATATTAGGAAAAATCCTTACAAACATCTTAACGGCTCTTTATGAGCCGTTTGGTTTTTCTATTTTACTTTCCTTCTTTGCTATGTATTTTTGGCTATTTGCATATGAGTCTAGCACAGCAGGCAAAGGATGGAAGAGTGCTATATTAACATGGTATCAGAAGTTTAAAGAAAGTATATTCTTTCGAAAACTCTTCTTTTTAGCGTTCGTAACTTCTATGATCCTATTTAGAACATTATTAAATCGAAATATGTGGTTGAATCCATTATCTAAAGTTATGGGTGGATGGGGCATCTGGGAGATTGTGAATGGAAAAAGACAGCTAACAACTGAGTGTATTGAAAACGTAGTTATGATGATTCCTTTCACAGCAGTACTAATGTGGACGTTTCAAGAAAAAGTATGCAATCATTGGAAGAATATATTATGGAAGAGTGGAAAGATAGCATTTATCTTTTCTATAAGCATTGAAATGGTACAATTACTTTTCCGAATTGGAACATTCCAACTGTCAGATATATTTTACAATACACTAGGTGGAGTACTTGGTGGTTTAATGTATCATGTATTAAATAAGATAAGAAAACATCAGTAAAGAATATTATTTCTTGTTATACCGAGTGAGGAGCGATAGCTCCTTTGCTTCTTGAAAAATCACATACCTCTTCGTGGTGAGTAGCAGGCAACGATTTATAATCGGCTAAGATGTGAAGAAAGAAAATAAGATTATTGATCAAAATAAAACTAGATATAGTTTTATTCATCTATGAAGTGCATAAAATATATTGCTTTTAGTGGCTTAAACTGTGTAATGTATATTTACTAGTCTAATAAAATTGAATATGGATAAATCTAAACGTTGACTCATATTAATTGTATTGTTATCATTATTAAGCAGTATTATAGTTAAGTTATCATATAAGAAAAGAGGTCACTTACAATGTCTACTACAATATACAACAATAATCATTCTAAAAGTGCTACTAATATTGATTCTCAATCTACAGAAGAACAAGAAGCAATTTCTTCTTTAAGCACTGAGATTATATCTATTACTTCTAAATTAAATAATTTGAATGCAGAATTAACAGATATGAAGATTGCTATAAATAAATTAAAAAAGGAAATAACAACTTTAGAAGCAAAGAAAGCTGAAGCTGAATCTATGCTGAAACAACTTCAAGCTAGTGATAAAAAATAATGATAAGGTGATATAATTTAAAAGTGATAGAAGGTAATCTATAGATCTGAACATTAAAATTTCAATACTTAAGTTCCACCTTCACTTTTACTTGCAAATATTATATTTTCTTGGTTAAATAATAGACGACAAATAAAGAGTATAATCTTATACTTTTATTGTCGTCTTTTTAATAATCATATAAATTGGATTGAAATGAAAACAATACTATTTATATCATGGTTATATTGGGGATATAAAGACTAAAGGGGGAAGTTAGTTAATGGCTAGACCAAAAATCCAACCAGATTACAATGCGAATCAAATAATGAATGATTTAATTGATGCTGTAGTTGAATCATATGAAAAAACAAAAGTATTAAAGCTTACAGCTAAAGAATTTAATATGTCTGCTCCAAAAGTAAGAAAAATGCTCATTACTGCAGGAGTATATCATAGTGAAATAATAGATAGAGTAAATGAACTATATAAGCAGGGGATGAGTATAGATCAAATGATTGAAATAACAGGTTTAAAGAAATCATCAATAAGTGGTTATTTACCCTATTCTAAAGTAATATATAAACCAGAAATGATTAGTGTAAATGCTGCTAGAATAAAAGCATACAGAGAACGTAAAGAAATTGTAGATAAACTACAAAAAGAAGTAAACAACAATCTCTTATGGAATGCTATTATAGCATTCCAAAATTATCCATTTCATACCTATTGATTATTCCACTTTAGTTGATCACTCATTCCGATTGGGTTGACCAAGTGTT
>ENA-OPCM01000641-OPCM01000641.1-human-gut-metagenome-genome-assembly--contig:-NODE-641-length-25614-cov-2.779686_pt1 | contig 25614 bp, 19 predicted proteins | sample MGYA00241252_ERZ501484 | MGnify/ENA primary metagenome ERZ501484 (study PRJEB25962, sample SAMEA2042583) | human gut metagenome | biome: human gut; feature: human-associated habitat; material: faeces...
CAAGCCATAAACCAAAGCAAAGCCGGAGCAGAACCGCCCCGGCTTTTTAACTCACTTCTTTTTCTTCGTGCAGTGTTCTTTCTCGAACTGGCGCAGCGTGGTAACACTGAACCGTTCTTTGATAAACTCCCGGACATCGGAAGCCTTGTAATACACTTTTCCGCTGATTGTGAAGTATGGTAGCGCACCGATAGCCCGGTAGCGTTGCAGGGTCTTGATACTCACTTTGAACAACAGGCACAAGTCCTGATTATCCAACAGGTTGTCATCTTCGGGTAGCACCCTGTCGGCATTGCGCAGTACCCGTACATCCTTGCAGAGTTCTTCCAGTTTGGCGTACAGCTTCTGCATCCATACGCTGAAATCGTCATTGTCTATATACATGATTGCTTCATTTTTCTGATTATACATTATGGTTTGTCAATCGATTGATGAAGCAAAGTTCAGAAAACGAGAGCAAAGAAAATAAGGGAATGGTACATCCACTCCCCTATAAATTATTTATATCTCATTGATTATCTTAAAAAAAAATATTTAGAAATAATCGTAGCCATTGTCTTTACTCTTTTTAATAATAGCTAATTTCAACCTATCTAAAAAATCTGTGATTTTTGTAGGTTTTCGTTTAATAACTGCTATTTCTTTTTTGTATATATCACCAAAACTGATATTAAACATTTTCTCAAAAATACGTGATATATCACTTAGAAAAATATCCTTGTTATCAATGCGAATAATACCATCTTTGATATAGAAAATGCCACAAACTAATTCCATTATATCTATAATTTTAATGACCTCGCTATTTAAATAAAAGGGAGATTTCCAATCTGATTCAATATTAATGAAAAATTTGGGGTATTCCATTTGCCGATAGATTAGTTCTTGCTCCATATTTATTAAAGATAACAGTTTGTCAAGACATATAATTTTCAACTTGCTATTTTCCGTAGGTGAAGTTTCTTCTAAAGCCTTAATTGTACCAAAATCTATATAACTCATATTTAATTGCCTAATACGTGTTTTGTTATCATTTTCTTTATTAAGGTAATCGAACAATTCTTCTACAAATTCAAGATATGCAGCAGTAATAGATTCTATATCAGATTTTTCCTTTTGGAAAGGATGTTTTAATAATTTATATATCTGTTTTTCTGCTAAATTCCAGTTTGCCATAATTAACTTAAGTAGCTATCGTGATCATTTTATAAGTTCTTTGTAATTTTCTGCCATTTCTTTTGTCTGTGTTTATAAAAATAAAGAGTCCACCAAGCAACAAGCGGGGTTAGATAACCAGCATACAATTCAACACTATCGGTATATCTTGTAACATTTTCGGTAATCTTTTCCATTTGAATATAATGATTCCATATAGTTACTCTTTTATTATACTCATTTGAGACTATTTCTCTTGATTTTTTATCAATCTTAATTACGTTGATTGTATGTTTTCCAATAGGAATAAATCGATGAAGAAACATCTTAAAATAAAATGTTTCCCCCTCTTTCCAAACAGGAGGAATATTGCCATAAGATATAAAACTTGCTTTGGGTTTACAAATTTCTCTTAGCGTTTCAATATCTTGAATCTTGCACCAAATATTTTCAATGTCAGTTTCAAATACTGATGTCACTACAACTTTGCGACCCATAACTTTTTTACCTCTCCGTGTCACTAAACAAATCTTTTTTATCATATAGGAATAATTAAAACATTAAACATCTATTTACCTTACACTTATGCTCTTTTTATTAACTTTGTGCAAAGTTAGATGTAAGATACTCTAAAGACAATAGTCATTTATAATGAGATGCAACCTAACTATTTAACAATAAACGTCATAGCAAGCATGATAATTAATGAAATAGAAAAGAAAGTCATAAATATACTACCAACATCAAGCATAGAGTTCGATGAAATTGATTATTCCATTCTTGAAAAGAGGAAAAATGACTGGATTAAACTTTCAGAAGTTACGCATAGTATCGTATTGGTATTTGATTGCTACACTAATAAATTCGTTTTTGTTTCTGACAATATTCCCAAACTATATGGACTTGACTCCCGTAGGTTGTTTATTCATGGACATCAGCCAGTTATTGAGGTTATACATCCGGACGATATAGATTATGGGTTACTTGTAAGAAAGAAAATCTATTCGATATTACGCTCATTCTCCAATGAAGAAAAGAGGAACTATAAAGCCATTCATGAAATGAGGATAAGAAATATGCGGGGGGAATACATACGCATAATAGAACAAGAACAAGTTCTTGAGTTAGATAAATCAGGAAATATTTGGCTTATGCTATCGGTTATTGATGTTGATGCAAGCCATGAATCGGAAATTATTAAAAGCCACCTATATAACTTTAAAACTGGAGAGCAGATATTTATAGATTTATCTGACACACTGGATGAACCTTTGACAAACCGGGAATTAGAAGTTTTACGATTTATGAAGAAAGGCTTATTAAGTAAAGAGATAGCAGAGGCATTAAAAGTTAGCATTAATACAGTGAATAGTCATAGACAGAATATATTACAAAAGTTAAAAGCTAACAATTCGATTGAAGCTGTCAACTTCGCTCAAAGGCTGGGCTTGTTCAATAAATGCAGCATTGATAAAAGCGAGAAGAGGGATGTTTTGCCATAAATAAAATGAAACTAACAACTTACAATCGTAACAAATAACTATTTTTGTGGCACCATTATAAAAGTTCATGTTAAATACAGAAAACATACAATCACTCATTGATAGCGGAGAAGGCTACAATGTGGAATTTAAAGTCCGTGTTCCTTCAAAAGTTCGTGAACTGACAGAGGAAATATGTGCTTTCGCCAATGCAGACGGAGGATATTTGCTTATTGGAGTAGATGATAACGGGCAAGTAGTAGATACTAATTTAGAAAACGATAAACGTTCTGCCATTCAAGGTTCTATCAGCGAAATATCTCCTGCACTCCACTGTGAATTGTATTCCGTAAATGTTGGGAATAAAACTGTTTGGGTAATTGATGTTCCGTCCGGCAAGGATAAACCTTATATATTTTCCGGTTCTATCTATGTGCGTGAGGGGGCAAATTCACAGAAACTTCGCACAGCCGAAGAAATGCGTAGCTTCTTTCAGGAATGTAACAAAATCTTTTTCGACCATATACCCTGTCATTGGTTCAATATCTACACGGATGCAGACGAACAAATGATTAAAGACTTTCGAACAGAAGCCAAACTAAGTCCGTCCACACCCGACAAACAAATATTTGAGAACTTGGAACTGTTTACCGAAAATGGAACGGCAAAGAACGGAGCAGTGATGTTCTTCGGAAAACAACCTGAAAGAAAATTTCCACACGCTGTTACAAGATGTGTTCTTTTCAAGGGAACAAATAAAGTCTATATTATAGATGATAAAACTTTCGGAGGTTCATTGTACCAACAGTATTTACAGGCGATGTCTTGGCTGGAAAGCAAACTGCAAGTAGCTTATAAAATAGAGGGTGCAGGACCAAGAGAGGAAATCTGGGAAATACCTCTGACCGTATTTAAAGAAGCCATTATAAACGCCCTGTCGCACCGTGATTATTACGAACAAGGCGCAAGCATTATGATAGAAATGTTTGACGACCGAGTAGAGATTTCCAATCCCGGAGGACTTCTACCTGTTGTGGCTAAAGATTTCGGACATAAAAGTATGACACGTAATCCGCTAATTTTCGGTTTATTTACCCGTATGCACTTGGTTGAAAGAGTTGCATCCGGTATTCCCCGTATGCAGGAAGCCATGAGAGAGGCGAATCTGCCCGAACCGGAATTTCACACAGAGGGGATGTTTACAGCAGTGTTCAAACGTCAAATCTCTAACTCTGCCAACTATGGCAGAGTAAATGGCAGAGTAAATGGCAGAGTAAATGGCAGAGTAAATGATACAATAAACGAGAATGAACAAGCTATTCTCAATCTACTGGCAACCGTTCCCGGTTTGAATGCTTCTGAAATCAGTAAGCATATTAGCAAAAGCTTAAGAACGACTATGCGATATATCAAGATTTTGCAAGATAAAGACTTGATAGAGTTTAGGGGTGCGCCCAAAACTGGAGGATATTTTACAAAAAATGGATTATACTATTTATAAATTATCTGAATCAAATAACTTTTTATTAATCAAATCAATCATTTCATTAGCAGATATTTTACACCTATCTATACTATCTAATAGTTCTTTTAATTTAGAGCAAACATTTTTCTTTGCCAATATAATATATTGAGTCATTTTAGGTAGCCCTTTAACTGATTTGTAAAATTCGACTAATTGCCCATATGACGAATCCACATTACTCAATAATAAACGAAGTGCTTCTTTATTCTCTTGCCAAGATTCCTCCGGAATAATATTATCAGAAACTTGCAATAATCCTTTAAAAGCCCCTACTATTTCTTCAAAAGAAATAATCCAATTCTGAATTGGTTGTTCAATTTTCATAGCGTATTGATTCATCGCTTTAGCAGAAGTATTAATAACTGCTCTAGCTAATTGAATCTGATTTACAGGCTTTTGTTCATTAATTATATTCAGTTTTTGGGCAGATTCAGAAATTTGTTCACCTATCCAAATAGTTGAAACGGTTATTTCATTTAAAGATTTTACAGCTTCCGCAGACTTAGTATTCAAAATATCCTGAAATTCTAATAATCCTAATTCGGAGACTTCATCTTCAATGGGTTCTATAATGACAGGTAAATTGGACAAATTTACTTGTGTAGTTAAAGGTTTACTATTAACATTCCAATTCTCTATAACTTTATATAAATGAGCACGCAAATCATTTTTAAAATTCTCTGAACTTACATATGTAAAATAATAACAGCCTAATTCTGCTATTTGTTTTTGAAAAGCTCTAACTTTAGAATATTGTTCAATATCTAAAGAATCTAAAGGTACTCCTTCAATATTAAAATACATCATTATATGTACTTTACCGACTTGTTGGCTACGCTCTAATGCCCTATAAAACTCTTCTTCCGTACCAGATTCATAATTTAGTGTCTTTGAACCAAATCTAGTCCATAATATTCCTAAAAAAATATCATATTCATCACCTATTTGGGAATTAATCACAGCTTGGGGATATTCACCGACAGAAGGATAACTCGATTTTTCCCAACTACATAATTCTATTCTTGCATTTAACTGCGAAGAATATGTATTATTAAAATCGTTAATAATGCTCTCTACAATTAAACGTTCTTCTTTTACATCACTTGGTGATGCCAAGAACAATTTATATAATGATATAGTTTGTGGCATATTTTTTGCAAAGATAAGTTTTTTCTATGCAAAAGCACTAATTTTAGAAAGAAATATTACCTTTGCATTCAGAAATCGTACCCAAGATACAAACTTGTGTTGAACGGTGCAAAGCTGTGAAAACCTTATTCAAGGGACTAACATCGTAATAAAGATATAACTTATTGAGAAATAGTGCTATATAAACCGATTTTCGGTTACTGGTGGCACCACTTGAAAAAGAGAGTTACAACATTTTGTAGTTCTCTTTTTTTATATCTTTATCCCTTGTTTGAGCGACAGTTTAAGCAGTTTGTTTAAACCATAGTTTAAACCGTGGCAATTACAGTAAAAGTAGTTTGTTACAAGTCTAAGATACTTAGTAACAACAAATCACCTCTAATGTTGAGAGTAACGAAAGACAGAAAACCAAAATATGTCAGTATTAGCATATCTGTGAATCCTACACATCCGTGATGACATAAAGGCAACACCGAAAATGAATTTGATTTTGGTTTGGGCTGACTACGGCCATCCTTCTGTAAAGAAGGACGAGGTATTCAAGGAGATTTTGGAACAGGCAGATATTTTAAAAAATATAACGTGTGATAAGATGATGGCAACCGAGTCTCAAAACACAGGACTACATCCACTCTCTCCCCCTATAAATTTCTAAAAAGCCCCTTCATCTTTCAGTTCGACCCGTAACCCATTGTCTGAAAGCCTATTGACGGGCTGAAAGATTAGGTGTGCATCTTTCAGCCTTCTGTCATGCAGAAGAGGACAAATCATTCTGCGCCAAACGAAAAATCATTCTCAGCCGAACGATTTTTCGTTTGGCGCAGAAAAAAATAGTGTCATGACCAAGGCGATGGTCACTTCTCTACGAGGTACGGCTGAAACATAGCTGAAAGATGGTCAGATGAGCGTTCATCCAGTAATCAGCTTATTATAAATTTGTTATATCAAAACCTGAAAGATGAAGGGCTATTTCGTAAAACTCTTGGGAGAGGGGGAAGCTGCATGAATATCCCTAATAATGAAAAGAGCTTCCCCCCACAAACTCACGTAACAGGGAAGTCGGTGGGATTTCATCGTCTGCCATAGGTACGAAATAGCGCAGGAACTTACGCAAACGATAAGCCTCGGAATACTCCGGTACATTTTCAGGCACCCTCTCCAATATCGGCAAAGCCTGATTGCGAATGACTGCCAGTTCGAACAACAAAGCACTGTTGAACATAGCATCGGCCTCCTCCTGATAAGGGAAAATCCATTTGTCTTCTCCCTCGCGTACACTGGGCCAGCGGCGGATGGTATCCAAGGCCGAATAACCCCGATATTTGTAATCGCGGATAATACGCCGCAACAAACGGTTGTCCGTAGTCGGAATATAATTATGCGCATCCAACAAGATGGTCGTCATGGCCGAGACATAAATACGATATTTGTATTGTTCCTCAATCTGGGCTGTCAGCTCAGGATTCAAACCGTGAATACCCTCCAGAATCAGAATCATGTGGTCTTCCAACCGAAGTTTCTTCCCACTCTTCTCACGTACCCCTGTCTGAAAATTAAAATGAGGCAGTTCCACCTCCTCGCCTGCCAACAAAGCCTGCAGTTGACTGTTGAAAAACGGAAGATCCAAAGCATAGAGCGACTCGAAATCATATTCTCCATGCTCGTCCCGTGGCGTGTGCTCCCGATCCAAAAAGTAATCATCCAACGATATGGGGTAAGGTTTTATCCCGTTAGCCATCAACTGAATGGACAAGCGTTTGCTGAATGTCGTCTTCCCACTCGACGACGGACCGGCTATCAATATCAGTTTCAGATTCCGCCTCGACTGTATTTCATCGGCAATACGTACGATCTTCTTTTCCTGTAATGCCTCGGCTACGTTGATCAATTCTGTAGTCCGTCCCTCTTGACAAGCTTTGTTAAAGTCACCTACAGTACCCAGTCCGACGATTTCCTGCCAACGATGATGTTCCCGAAAGATTTCAAGCATCTTCTCCTGATGTACCATCTCCTCCAGTTTTTCAGGATTCTTCCTGGACGGAATACGCAACAACAGGCCATCATAATATTTCATTACGTCAAACACCTTCAACCCTCCCGTCGACGTCAGCAGTGAACCGTAAAAATAATCCACCGTCTGATCCAACTGGTAATAATGTGTATAGATAGCACCGTAACTCTCCAACAACCTCACCTTACTCGTCATTCCCTGACGGCGGAACATTTCTATCGCATCCTCCGTAGGACTTTGTATACGGTGAAAAGGTATATCGGCATCTACAATTTCACGCATCCGACGCCAAATGGCAGTCACGTCATCCTCTTCTATCGGCCGCCTTATACGCAAGTCGCAATAGTACCCTCTCGATACCGGCGTCTCAATGCGCAACACACACCCGGGAAATAAATCTTTCACAGCTTTTACCAACACGAAAAAAAGCGAGCGGGTATAAGTACGCATCCCTGAAGATGAAGTGACATCAAGGAACTCCACATCTTTATCATTATAAAAACGATAATGAAGTCCTTCCACCTTATTATTGACCTTCGCACTGACCGGTCCGTAAGGCATTTGCAGATTTAACGCATGATAAGCATCCCAAAGTGTACTTCCGATAGGGAGTTGAAGAGTTTTTTTATTATTTTTGCAACGTATTTTGATTTCTTGTACCATAAAGCTTTTCGGGGATTTGAATAAACACCTTAAAAATAGGCAATGGGACGGAGAAAACATACTATCGTTCACTTATATTTCGACTGTTTATGGTGGTTTTAGCATTTTTAAAGCTTTTAGGTTGCCTTGGCCTGCTGATGTACGGCACAAGACTCATGGGAGAGAGTCTGCAGCAACTGGCCGGAGACCGGCTCAGACATATTCTCGATTCACTGACCACCAACCGCCTCACGTCATTACTCACCGGTGCATTGGTCACAGCCATGATACAGTCTTCCACCGCAGCTTCTCTGATGACCGTCAGTTTCGTACATGCCGGTATGCTCACACTCGTCCAAGCCCTGCCTATCCTCATGGGAGCATCAGTAGGCAATACATTCATCGCTTGGATTATGGCCGCCGAATTCAATTTCAGCATCAGTAACTACATTTACCCCTTGATATTAGTGGCGTTTATAATGACCTACTACCGCAAATGGAATGCGTTGGGAAACTCTATCTTCGGCCTATGCTTCATCCTGCTGAGCCTTGGCCTGCTCTGCCACATGGCCGACGACATGACGCTGACCGGTCCTGACGGTATAGCCCGCTACTTGGCCGTCTCCCATGAGAATTACGGTTCATACGCCATATTGTTATTCATTGGTGCCGCCGTCACTTTCGGCGTACAGTCCTCGGCCGTTCTCATGGCCACTTCAATGGCCCTGTGTTCCACCGGCGTATGGTCCATCTATTCCGGCGTGGCTTTTGTGCTGGGTGAGAATATCGGCCGCGCCATCGTCACTTGCCGTGCGGCATCTTCTGCCGGCCCGCCGTACGGCTCTCGGACAACTGGTTTTCAATCTGAGTGGCGTAACCTGGATGTTTTTGGCCTTTCCTTACTTCGTCAATTTGCTATGTGACTTTATCCATTTCGACCCGACGCAAAAACTCATGACGGCCGACAAAAATCTGGCTTACGTTTTGGCAGCCTTTCATACCGGTTTCAATCTTTGCAACGCCGCCCTGTTTATCGGTTTGGTCAACCCTCTCGAACAACTGGCTACCCGCTGGGTGGCCAAACCACGACACAACGACGAAGAGGAAAGCCAGTTGCGTTTCATTACCAAAGGGATACTCGACACTCCGGAACAGTCCGTCATGGAAGCCCGTAAGGAAATCATCAACTATGCCGACACCGTCACAAAAATGTTCACACAAACCCGTTTCCTATTCTCCGTATCCAATGAAACGGAATTTAAAAATATTTTCACCTTGGTGGAACACTATGAAGACATTTGCGATGAAATGGAAGTAGACATAGCCAACTACCTGAACAAAGTCAGTACCGAAGAGCCATCGGCAGACCTTAAACGTGCAATCTGCGGCATGCTACGCGAAGTAGCTGAAATAGAAAGCATCGGAGACAGTTGCCATCATATCGCCCATACTGCCCGGAGGAACTATCGAAGCACCCAACAACTCACGGAAAAACAGTTGGAACACATTCACCAAATGTTTCAACTGACAGAACAAGCACTGGAACAAATGCGAACCATCTTATCCATCCGGAAAGCCCCAAGAGAGGCTTGCACAGCCTACTATATAGAAAGGGAAATCAATAAATTCCGCAATCAACTACGTAATCTGAATTTTACAGACGTAAACAACGGTGTGTATAATTATCAGACCGGGGCAATGTATATGGACGTCATCAACGAATGCGAACAACTCTCCGACTGTATCCTCAATGTAACGGAAGCACGGTTGGAAGCCAAAGAATCCTAAAAACTCATGATTTTAATCCTTTTATCCCCACTTATCAACTTTGATAATATCAGACAACGGTCAGCAATGCTGCGCCATAGCTAAACCTCGCACTCTCCGGAACCAACAGCAATATTTTCTCACCTTTTTGTGCACGCGTAGCCATGTATTCATCCAAAGCAACAAAGATAGATGCAGACCCGATATTACCGACTTCAGAGAGGTTCGTAAACCAGTTATCCCATAATTCTACATTACGGCTTTGCATTTCCTTTTTCAGTTCATCTCCTATAAAAGCCGAAGAGATGTGAGGAATAACCGTTTTTATCTCATGTACATCCATAGCATATTCCTGTATACACTCTTCTATAAAATCCACCCAATACTTCATTCCGTTCATTAAAATCTTGAAATCCTGGCAGAGAAGGAAATTACCGATATTTAAACGGTCGCCGAACTCTTTCCAACCTTTCAATTCCCCATTCGGAAGCAACTCACCTCCCATACGCATACACGTAGAAGTCTCATTGGCATAAGATTTTGTCTTCACCCATTCTATTTTCAAAGAAAGACCAGCTTCATTCGGCCGATCCGACAAAAGCAAGGCTGCCGCACCGTCGCTCAACATAAACCTCAAGAAATCACGTTCAAACTCCATATATTGAGTATTGGACAACTCATCGCATACGGCTTCGGGCACCTCATAATTAACAGCCCTGAATGTAGGAGAAATCAACTCAGATGCCGTACAAATACCTTTATGACTTTCATTCAACCGAATGGCGTTGAACAAAGTCTTTAGAGCCTGCAAAGAAGTCAGACAAACACCGGAAAAAGAGAAAATCTCTACCGGATGACATTTCAATTGCCCATGAACCATAGAAGCATGCGATGGAACCAACTGATCCGGTGTCGTTGTCGCACAACACAAAATATCGATATCCTCTATGCATCCCCCGAGCGAAGATAATTTCTTGATAGCCTCTACCACCATTCCGGAATTCCGATGGGTCACCGCTCCTTCCTCATTCAGTGCATAATAACGATGCTTAATGCCATTACGCTTTAATACAATAGACTTAATACGTGATTTCTTTCCTTCGATGTAACCCAAGAAATCTTCTATATGTTCGTTGTCTACAGACTCATTCGGCAAAAACGAACTTAAACAATTTATATAAACTTTATTCATCGCTTTATAATATTATAATAAAACATTAAGTGCTTCTGTACCTCTTCTACCGTAAGCCCATTATTAAAAGACTCTTCAAAAGCACAACCAATAAAAATATACCTCAAGTGATGCGCTACCTCCTCGGCATCTAAATCTCTTATTTCCTTCGTTTTAATGGCATTTTTTACTACAGCCTTTATAAAAGAATACTCATGAAAAAACAGGTTGTAAATTTTACTATCAAATCCTTCATAGTTCTTATGTGCCTGATATAAAAGGCTGAAGTAACCTCCAAAGCCATTGTTCCCCTCCCAAACAAAAGGCTTCATCGATTCAATCGTATTCTTCGCCCCGTTTATATATACCTCAAGATATTCTTTCAAGGAAATCCACTTGGCAGCCTCCTCCTTAAAACCGGTCTTCTGCAATACATTCTGCTTGTTCAAGACAAAGCGATCTATGACGGCTTTAAAAAGTTCTTCCTTAGACTTATAAGAATAATATATGGCTCCCCTGGTCAGCCCTATTTCCGCTTCTAAATCGGACGTAGAGGCGCCTTCATAATCAGCATTTAAGAAAAGACGAAACGCCCCTTCCAAAATTTTCTTATCACTCTTAGTCATACGTATTTTTATAATGTGCCACAAAAATACCATAATAAAAAGAGAATAGCAAATAAAGTCAATAAAATAAAAACAATTATTATATTAAATCTATATTTCATATCGCAAAAAACAGCCACAACAGTTAATTTTACACAATTATTTTCAAATATATAATGCCAATTATAATAATCTGCTTACCTTTGAAGAGTGAGACCTATATCTTATTTCGATATAAACACAATAATGATAACTGGAAAAGCCGGATTCATAGATTCCTATCTTTTTGAATACCTGCTACATAAAGGTGATAGGAGCTTCTGTTCGGATAACAGCCGGACAAGATATCCGAAAGGCGTGTCAACCTTAACAAAATCCATACTTCAATAAGCAGAACACGCCATCACCATGCCCTATGTGATTAATGGTATTGATAAATCTACAATCTGACTTTTCCGGTTTTTCTATATATCTATATATCAAAACCACCTTATAACAAAAAAGCATTAACATACACTATAGAACAAACTGTACGTCCGAGTTTCAATATGGACGAAACCATTAAAAACGCTTTGGAACAATGGGAGGTCTTAAAAACAAAATTGCTTCCGGCCTGAATCCAGACCGGAAGCAATTTCGCTTTTGTCCTTTTTTAAATCTTATTCCTCGTAAGGCTCGAAATCATCCTTGCCCACACCGCAAACCGGGCAAACCCAGTCTTCGGGAATATCTTCAAAAGCCGTACCCGGCTCAATACCTGATTCAGGGTCTCCTACCTCGGGGTCGTAAACCCACTGGCATACTGTACAAATATACTTTTTCATCGTTTTAATTGGTTTAAATTCATTTTTATATCAATAACTTGTGCAAGTATACTACTTTTTAGGTAGAAAACAGCGGAAACGCCTGTTTGCTTTTGTTTTTTTAACACACATACCCGAATGTAACTTCGCCCTCTTCTTTGTTCCATTATTCTTTCTTGTGTGTAAATGTTCCGCTTTCACCCACGGTGCTGCCCCAAGGAGGGGTGACCTCATTCTTCCAGTGACAAAGATGATAAGCATCCTGGTCTATTGTCCCGTCCTCCGTATAAATATCAGCCGAACAATGCCACCCGAAAGCAAAAGACTGCTTGGCACGCATTTGGACAGACTTCAAAATTCCGTCTTCGCCAAAGGAAGAGCGGCAATACATGCGATAAGAATAAAGTTCCATCCCCAACAAGTTACTCAACGTGCAGGACTTCTCGAATACTTTTTCTCTTTCCGATTCCGCGCTGTCCCTGTCGCATTGTACCATACTTTCCATGTCTGCAATAAGGCAACCTATATTTTCAAAAACAATACGTCCCCCTTTTTCCGCTACAGCCCACGAACGGTAGGTATTGCCATTCCTGCACCATTCCAGTTCAATGGCCTCCATGCCCGTATGCATCCCCTTTTCACAATCGCCGCGAATGACGTCAATCATAACGGGCTGCCCCATCACGCCCGACAAGCACCTCATCAGCCCCACGCTCACCACGTCGTAGGCATCATGGATATTGTCATAATAGCACACTGTGTTGGCCACGTCCGAAAACAAGCGTGACTTCACCTCCTCCAATTCTCTTTCCGAATCAATCGTTCCCCGGTAAGCATATCCTTTCAGATAGAGCCCCGTTTCGTTTCCATCCCGTCTTTTCACAGCCTCTTCCCCGTGATGCTTCAGAGCGTACTCCAACTGTTCTTTCCACGTTTCCGGTCGTACACTGGTTGCCACTTGTGCTGTCATCGGCATATTCCACATCAAGAATACCACACAGCTTACCCTACATAAAATCCCCTTCATTTATTTAGAATTTATATTCGACAATACATCAAACAACCGTCATCTACACTCAGTCCTCGCCCACAGTCCAGAAACCTCCGGAACAGGATACATACACACAAAATATGAGCAGCCCCATCATGATGATACAATACCCCATCCTCGCCCACCGCAGCTTGGTTCTAAACATCGGTGCACCAACAGCAAGGCAAACAACAGCCCAACAGTTCCTTTCAGCCAAAAAATAAAGCCCTAAAGCCAGCATGCTTATTCCCCATGTCCAAGAAAAGGCTTCCACTATACCGTTCTTATATTTATGCTTCATATTCGAGTAACGTAAAACTATACCCTTAATTTGTTTAAACTATTTTTATGTATATACGTATGAAGACACAAAACTACCTGTTGGGAAATTACAAAATTAAAATTCTTTAATAAAAAGCCATAAAAGGGCATTCTCTTCCCCTCCTATAGTTTTTCCAAAAACATGTTTCATCTTTCAGGATGATACATAAAACTCTGGTACAAAACGCATTAATACCATGAAGGATGGTTCGGCCATCTTTCAGCCTCCCGTCATGCAGAGAGGTGAAAATCAATCTCAGCCAAACGAAAAATCATTCGGCTGAGATTGATTTTTCGTTTGGCGCAGAAAAGAAAACCCTTCTTTGGTGTAAAATAAAACGTACTCTACGATTCTATTTCCTCCTTCACCGCCTGCCGCTCACGAAAGGAAGCCGCCCGAACCACTCTCGGCTTAACTTTTTTTAAAGCCAAGACTTATTGTAATTCCCTTTCCGGTGAAAGCGTATGCCGCATTTCTGCCGGAGAAAACTGTACCCTACGCTCCGAGAGCAAAGTTGCGAACGATAAAAAACTGATTATCTGTATCCAAGAAAAAAACTCCCGCATCAAATCGTACAGTAGATATGCCCCGTACATTTTTCCGGAATCAGGTAAAACCCCGTACCTTATCATACTAAAGATGAAAAGTAGTCCCGAAGCCCCTTGATTATATGTTATATAACATAAAAAAGGTATCTCCCATTCCCCTCCCGCCATACTATCTTTGTATGCAAAATACGACAATACGATGAAAAATCCCCTACGCGTCGATGAAATGATCAATCCTCACGTCTCTGTTGACTGTGTCGTATTAGGTTTTGACGGCGAACATCTCAAAGTGCTTCTCGTAAAGCAGACCGGCCACGAAGAAAGCGGCTACTATAATAACATGAAATTGCCGGGCAGTCTGATTTACAATGACGAAGACCTGGACGAGGCGGCACAGCGGGTTCTCTATGAACTGACAGGACTGAATGAGCTTCACCTCATACAGTTCAGGGCGTTCGGCTCTAAAAATCGGACCAACAATCCGAAAGACATCAAATGGCTGGATATGTTGAAAATCAAAGCATCTTACGGTACGTTAGGAAACCAGAACCTGGATAAAGCCTATCCTGCCGAACCCTTATTGACCAATGCTTATTCGGCCGTATTCGGTAAACCGTCCATCATTTATCCCGGATACCAGCTTGCCTATCTTCCTAATCCTAACCTGCGTTGGGAAAAAGTAGAAGCCTGGGAAGCCGGATTTGAAACGAACCTGCTTCGCAACCGCTTGCATTTTGAGGGTGTTTACTATAAGAAGAATACCAAAGATTTGTTAGCCGAAGTTCCCGGGATTTCCGGAACTATCCCCGGTATCGGAAACTTGGGAGAGATTCAGAATAAAGGAGTGGAAATGGCTGTAACCTGGCGCGATCAGATTGGTGACTGGGGATATTCCGTCAGTGCCAACCTGACTACTATCAAGAATGAGGTAAAAAGTCTTGTTCAGGAAGGATATTCCATCATTGCCGGAGATAAGCAGCAAAGTTACACAATGGCAGGTTATCCTATCGGATATTTCTATGGTTACAAAGTGGCAGGCGTTTATCAGTCACAAGCAGATATTGACGCATCACCCAAAAATACACTGGCTACCGTTACCCCCGGTGACCTGAAATTCGCCGATGTGAACGGTGACGGAGAAATCACCCCGGAAGACCGTACCATGATAGGCAACCCGACTCCAAAGGTCACTTACGGTTTTTCTCTCGGAGTAGACTACAAGAATTGGTCGTTAGGCATCGACATGATGGGACAAGGCGGAAACAAGATTTTCCGTACATGGGATAACTACAATTTTGCCCAGTTCAACTACCTGGAACAACGTTTGGACCGCTGGCACGGAGAAGGTACGTCCAACACCCAACCGTTGCTGAACACAAAACATTCCATCAACAACCTCAACTCTGACTATTACATTGAGAACGGCAAATTCTTCCGTATCCGTAATGTACAGTTAGCGTATACGTTCGACAAGAGCTTAATTTCCAAAATACGTCTGCAAGCTCTGAAAGTCTATGTCAACATACAGAACCTGAAGACATGGAAACATAACACCGGATATACTCCCGAACTTGGAGGAACTGCCACCGCATTCGGAGTAGATAACGGTAGTTATCCTGTACCTGCAGTCTACACCTTCGGCATTAACCTAACATTCTAGTGACAAGGTGCCACTGCCAGTTTTCCATGCGGAACACAACTTTAATCTTTAAAACTATCATTATATGAAACTGAATAAATATATATTTGCAACCCTTATTACTTCAACTACATTATTTCTAGGTAGCTGTAGTGACTTTCTGGATCGTAGTCCGCAAGGACAGTTCACGGAAGATGACAATCCGAACGCACTGGTCAACGGTAAGATTTATAATGTCTATACGATGATGCGTAACTATAATGTGACAGCCGGTCCTCCTGCTTTTGCCATCCACTGTTTCCGTTCGGAAGATTCGGAAAAAGGAAGTATTGCCAGCGATGGCTCTGATGTAGCCGAAATGTATGATGATTTTGTGTATACACCGACCAACGGCCTACTGGGTGCTTATTGGGGACAGAATTATGCCATCATCTACCAATGTAATGAGATTCTTGATGCCATTGCAGAAAAAGAAACAGCCGGACAAACAGAAACTGAAGACATCATCAATAAGGGAGAAGCCTCTTTCTTCCGCGCTTATTGCTACTTCAATCTGGTAAGAGCTTTCGGCGAAGTTCCTTTGGTGACTTACAAAATCAACGACGCTTCGGAAGCCAATATCCCGAAGACAACCGCTGATAAAATCTATGAGCAGATTGACAAGGACCTGAAAACAGCAGAAGAGTCATTGCCGGAAACATGGAGTAGCGAATACACCGGACGACTGACTTGGGGAGCTGCCCGTTCCTTACACGCGCGTACTTATATGATGCGCAACGACTGGAACAATATGTACACAGCCTCCACCGATGTCATCAAAAAGGGGCTCTACAACTTAAAGACTCCGTATAATGAGATTTTCACGGATGATGGTGAAAATAACGGAGGTTCCATATTCGAGTTGCAATGTACAGCTACTGCCGCTCTTCCTCAAAGTACCGTTATCGGTAGCCAGTTCTGTGAAGTACAAGGTGTACGCGGAGCAGGTCAATGGGACTTGGGCTGGGGATGGCACATGGCAACAGAATACATGGCGCAAGCCTACGAACAGGGTGATCCACGCAAAAACTCCACCCTACTCTACTTCCGCCACTCGGACAGCGAGCCTATCACTCCGGAAAACACCAACGAGCCATACGGCGAATCTCCGGTTTCTCCGGCAATAGGTGCTTACTTTAACAAGAAAGCCTATACCGACCCGGCTTTGCGTAAAGAATATACCAACAAAGGATTCTGGGTAAACATTCGTCTGATCCGCTACGCAGATGTACTGCTGATGGGAGCCGAATCAGCTAATGAAAAAGGTATTCCGGGTGAAGCAATCGACTATTTGGAACAAGTACGCGCACGCGCCAGAGGCACCAATACCAATATATTACCTAAAGTGACGACTACCGATCAGGGAGAATTGCGTGAAGCCATCCGCCACGAACGCCGTGTGGAATTAGGGTTGGAATTCGACCGTTTCTATGACCTCGTTCGTTGGGGCATTGCAAAAGAAGTGTTGCACGCAGCCGGTAAAACCAATTATCAGGACAAAAACGCACTGCTTCCACTGCCGCAGACAGAGATCGACAAGTCTAAAGGAGTGTTAGTACAGAACCCCGACTACCAATAAGAAAGTTCCTCGGTGCCGAACGGTTGTTTCCTCGGTGCCGAAACTACTGTTCCTCGGTGTCGAACAATGTCCTCCTCGGTGCCGAACATTCAACGCATCAGGAGGACTTTATATGAATAGAGATAAAAGTAACTATAATAATATGATATACAAAAAGTTAAGCCTATCCGTCCTGTTGTTTGCCGCAGGTTTTCTAACCGCGTCGGCACAAAAGTCGCCACAGGATATGGATCGTTTCATCGACGTATTGATGAATAAAATGACGCTGGAAGAAAAAATCGGACAGTTAAACCTTCCCGTCACCGGAGAGATCACTACGGGACAAGCTAAAAGCAGCGACATTGCCGCAAAAATCAAGAAAGGCGAAGTGGGAGGATTGTTCAATCTGAAAGGAGTAGAGAAAATACGTGAAGTACAGAAACAAGCTGTGGAAGATTCCCGGCTGGGTATTCCGTTATTGTTCGGGATGGACGTTATTCACGGATACGAAACGATGTTCCCTATCCCGCTCGGTTTGTCTTGCACCTGGGACATGACAGCCATTGAAGAGTCTGCCCGCATTGCAGCCGTAGAGGCAAGTGCCGATGGAATCTCATGGACTTTCAGCCCGATGGTGGATATTTCACGTGACCCTCGTTGGGGACGCGTATCCGAAGGTAGTGGCGAAGACCCGTTTCTCGGTGCCATGATTGCCGAAGCGATGGTACGCGGCTATCAGGGGAAAAACATGGAACGGAATGATGAAATCATGGCCTGCGTAAAACACTTTGCGTTATATGGGGCAGGCGAAGCCGGCCGCGACTATAACACCGTGGATATGAGCCGCCAACGAATGTTCAATGATTATATGCTGCCGTATGAAGCAGCTGTTGAAGCGGGTGTAGGCAGCGTGATGGCTTCTTTTAATGAAGTAGACGGTATTCCGGCCACTGCCAATAAATGGCTGATGACGGATATTCTCCGCGGACAGTGGGGATTCAACGGTTTTGTGGTAACTGATTATACGGGCATTTCAGAAATGATCGACCACGGTATCGGTGATCTTCAGACAGTATCCGCCCGTGCCATCAACGCCGGAGTGGATATGGATATGGTAAGCGAGGGTTTTGTAGGGACACTGAAGAAATCCGTTCAGGAAGGAAAAGTCTCTATGGAAACATTGAATACGGCTTGCCGTCGTATTCTGGAAGCCAAATATAAACTGGGATTGTTTGATAATCCTTATAAATATTGCGATCCGAAACGTCCGGCACGCGACATCTTTACCAAAGCCCATCGTGATGCAGCCCGCAGAATTGCAGCAGAAAGTTTCGTTCTTCTGAAGAATGACAGTCCCGACGGTAATCCGAACGGAAATCCGTTGTTGCCTTTCAACCCTAAAGGAAATATTGCAGTAATCGGTCCGTTGGCAAACAGCCGTAGCAATATGCCGGGTACATGGAGCGTAGCAGCTGTGCTCGACCGTTGCCCTTCTTTGGTAGAAGGATTGAAAGAGATGACAGCCGGAAAAGCGAATATCATGTACGCTAAAGGAAGCAACCTGATTAGTGACGCAAGTTACGAAGAACGGGCAACGATGTTCGGCCGTTCCCTGAACCGTGACAACCGCACCGACCAGCAGTTGCTGGACGAAGCATTGAACGTAGCCCGTCGGTCGGATATCATCATCGCAGCGCTAGGCGAATCTTCTGAAATGAGCGGTGAAAGCAGCAGTCGTACAGACTTGAATATTCCCGACGTACAACAGAATCTGTTGAAAGAACTTTTAAAGACAGGCAAACCGGTGGTACTGGTGTTATTCACCGGACGTCCGCTTACGCTGAATTGGGAACAGGAGCATGTGCCTGCCATTCTAAATGTATGGTTCGGAGGTAGTGAAGCCGCTTATGCCATTGGTGACGCCCTCTTTGGTTACGTCAATCCGGGTGGTAAACTGACTATGACTTTCCCGAAGAATGTCGGCCAGATACCTCTTTATTATGCGCACAAAAATACCGGACGCCCATTGAAAGATGGCAAATGGTTCGAGAAATTCCGCAGCAACTATCTCGATGTGGATAATGATCCGCTTTATCCGTTCGGTTACGGCCTTTCTTATACGACGTTCTCTTACAGTGACATCGACTTGAGTCATTCTTCCATGGACATGAACGGTTCGTTGACCGCGGCAGTGGAGGTTACCAATACCGGAACATGGCCCGGCTCGGAAGTGGTACAGCTTTATATCCGCGACGTTGTGGGTAGCAGTACCCGTCCCGTCAAAGAGCTGAAAGGTTTCCAAAAGATATTCCTGGAACCGGGAGAAATGAAGATTGTCCGTTTCAAGATTGCTCCGGAAATGCTTCGATACTATAATTATGACTTGCAACTGGTTGCCGAACCGGGCGACTTTGAAGTGATGATCGGTACGAACAGCCGTGATGTGAAAACCGCGAAGTTCACGTTAAACTAAACTTTTATCACCTTGATTATGAACGATAAATATAAAAGAATAATAGAAATGAGTGCACTTCCGCTCATGTTACTATTTCTATCCGCCGTTGCCCTGACTTTCCAGAGCTGTAAAGGGAAAAGCAAAAGCAACAACCTTTCCGCAGCCACCGACTCGTTATCGGACGACGCCCTGATGGATACCGTCCAGCGACGGACTTTCCTCTATTTCTGGGAAGGTGCCGAGCCGAATAGCGGCTTGGCTCCCGAACGTTATCATGTGGACGGCGTTTATCCAGAAAACGATGCCAACGTAGTCACTTCCGGCGGCAGCGGCTTCGGCATCATGGCTATCCTTGCGGGAATCGACCGCGGTTACGTCACCCGCGAAGAGGGACTGGCACGAATGGAACGCATCGTTTCTTTCCTCGAAAAGGCAGACCGTTTCCATGGAGCCTACCCTCATTGGTGGTATGGTGATACGGGCAAGGTGAAACCATTCGGGCAAAAAGATAATGGGGGCGATCTGGTAGAGACCGCTTTCCTCATCCAAGGACTATTGGCCGTACACCAATATTACGTCAACGGAAACGAGAAAGAGAAAGCCCTCGCCCAACGGATCGACCAGATTTGGCGGGATGTCGACTGGAACTGGTATCGGCAAGGCGGGCAAAACGTTCTTTACTGGCATTGGAGTCCGACGTATGGCTGGGAAATGAATTTCCCTGTACACGGCTACAACGAATGTATGATTATGTATATTCTTGCTGCTGCTTCTCCTACCCATGGGGTACCTGCGGCTGTCTATCATGACGGTTGGGCACAGAACGGAGCCATCGTTTCTCCGCATAAAGTGGAAGGAATCGAATTGCACCTCCGCTATCAGGGCACCGAAGCCGGACCGCTTTTCTGGGCTCAATACTCTTTCCTCGGACTTGATCCGGTGGGACTAAAAGATGAATACTGCCCCAGCTACTTCCACGAAATGCGCAACCTGACACTGGTGAACCGTGCTTACTGCATCCGCAACCCTAAACATTACAAAGGTTTCGGACCGGATTGTTGGGGACTGACTGCCAGCTACTCCGTCGATGGATATGCGGCTCATTCGCCCAATGAGCAGGAGGACAAAGGAGTAATCTCCCCTACCGCCGCGCTTTCATCCATTGTCTATACACCGGAATATTCCATGCAAGTGATGCGCCATCTATATAGTATGAGAGATAAAGTGTTCGGTCCTTTCGGATTCTACGATGCTTTCAGCGAAACGGACAATTGGTATCCGCAACGTTATCTGGCTATCGACCAGGGTCCTATTGCTGTCATGATCGAAAACTACCGGAGCGGATTATTGTGGAAACTCTTCATGAGCCATCCCGACGTACAGGCCGGATTAACCAAACTTGGTTTTAACACCAACAAGCAAGACGTGAGACAGAAATAAGAGGGAATCTCGGTGTGCGGAAGTGGTCTACTGACCACCTCCACCACCGGTGTTTCCACCTCCTCCGCCACCTTTCACATCGTCATTGTCGATGCTTCGTGCGGCTTTCTTCACACTGGCTTTCAACTCTCCAAGCCGATAGCTGATACTGAAACCGTAATACCGGCTCGGATATTTGCTCGAACTCTTCGAAATAAAGTTAGCTCCTTCTGTGTGATTATTGTAAGTTCTGTATTTCTCCAGAACATTGCTGCAATAAATATTCAAAGAAAGACGTTCTTCTTTCAGGAAAGAACGGCTCAATCCCAAACTATAATAACTATATCCTGAACCTTTTCCCTGCAAACTGATTCGGGGTGTGCTACCTCCGCCGTTCAGACTCAAACGTACTTTTCCCGGTAAGGTCTGCTGAATTCCTCCATAAGCAGAAGCATTCCATCCATAATTGTGCAGCTCTTGGGCAGGACTCCGCAAATCGCTATAATTGCCACGTCCATTGACGTAAATTCTCGTTTTAGGAGAAGCGTTCCAGTTCAAATAAAAGTTCAATCCTGTTTCCCGGCTCTTTCCGATATTACCGTATGTGCTATACAGTGCACCGTAGGGAGCTTTATGCCCACCTTCAAAGATTTCTCCGTCTTTATCAGTAATCAAGCGACTGATTCTTTCAATTCCATTGTTATTGAAAGAATGACGCAAAGAAAGATTGATGTTGAACTTGGACGTAAAACTGCTGTAAGACAAGTCGAACGAATGACTCTTCTCACTCTTCAGGTTCGGATTTCCCTGACTGATAAACATCGGATTCTGATTATCGAAATAAGGATTCAAATTCCAGATACCCGGACGCCAGATACGCATATTATATCCACCACGCAAATTCTGCGTCTTTCCTAGTTTTATTCCCAAGGAAACGGAAGGAACCAGATCACTAAAATTCGAATCAAAGTTCTCGCCCGGACCCACCAGATACTTCACCTCTTGTATGGTTTGCTCATAACGCAATCCCGGTTTGAAAGTAAATCCCTTGTATTTCAGCGTATATCCGGCATAAGCAGAGAGAATATGATTCAAATGACGGTACTCGCTACTACGATTCTCATTATATGCATAGTTTTCACTTGCTCCCTCGGCTTCATAAAACCGATTATCACTGGAGTTACGTCGGAAAATATATTTGGCACCGGTTTCAATTGTATGCAGCTTTCCAATCGGAGTAGTATAGTCCACCTGGAAAGTCTGCTCCATCGTATTTGTCTTTCCGTCCGAATGGAAATTCTTTAATGACAATTCTTTGATGATATCCAGTTTATTCTCATCAGGCTCGATGTCCAGATAAGTATTATATGAATCATTCGTTTGGGGTTGGGAATTGATTTTATAAGAAAACGTAATCATCCGTTCTTTATTCTTTCGGGAAGTACGTTGATAGTCTATATTTCCGTTGATAGAATACCATGACCCTTTTCCATGATTGTCGGTTCTATAACGGTACGCAAAATCCTGTCGGTCAGCTCCGTGCATAATCGTATTTCCGTCACTGTTACTTTTGTCACTACTGCCGTACATTCCGAAAGCCACGGTCAGCAGCCTCAACGTATCAATCTCGTAACTGGCTTCCAAATTGCCATACTGGAAATTCCCTTTCGACTTGGAGCTACTTTCCGATTCCAGATATTTTTCATTCTCTTTATCCGGTTCGTAGTTTTCGCGATAACTATCGGAATAGCTGCGCGGGCTATTATTATAATTGTAGTTATAGTTGGCAGAAACAGTCAGTTTACCTTGTTTCACCATTGCGTAAGTGCCGGCACCTACTCCGTTATTATTAGCATTTCCTCTGAAAGTAGCCGTGTAGCCTTCAAATCCGGAACCTACTGTGACGATATTCAGAATACCTCCGATACCTTCCGCGTCGTATTTAGCTCCCGGTGAAGTTATCACCTCAATATATTTGATTGTGTTTGCCGGCATACTTTTCAGTACTTCCTTCGGATTATTGCTCATCATATTATTGGGCTTTCCATTCACATGTATCTTGAAACTGCTACTGCCGTTCACCTGTACATTGTCTTCTCCATCCACCGTTACCAAAGGCACTTTCCGAAGCATCTCCAATATACTGTTCGATTTTGAGTCCGGATCATCTTCAATATTATATTCAATCTTATCCACATCTACCTTTACCAAAGGTTTTTGTGCAACTACCTCCACTCCTTTCAATACGTTATTGGCTTCTGAAGAAATCATTGTGCCCAAGTCAACCTCCTTCACGGACGGTTTTAGAGTAAATTCCTTTACTATCGGCGCTTTACCAATCGAAGAAATAGTGATGATGTAATTGCCCGCAGCGACATTCAGTTTCTCCTGAAATTTACCATTCGCCCCAGTCACCGCCATCTTGACTGCTTTATCCGGAGTATTTTTCTTTGCTATTTTGATGGTAGCATACGGTTCTCCCTCTTGTGTTAAAGAATCAATAAGTACTCCTTTGACTGTATAAGAAGGAGCCATGGATTTTTGTGCCCACCCCGCCACGGAGGTAGCGAATACGAATAGAATTAGTAGTAACAGTCTGTGTTTCATGACTAGAAATATATTAGTTTATGTTTATTAGACGCAAGACATTCAAAAATGCTGCAAATTCGAGAGCCAAAAGTAGTTGGTTTATCTACACTTACGAATTTTTCGGAGTTAAGAATATAAAACGAATGGATAAAAAATCTTACTACAGTATATTTCTTGCATTTTTAAACTTCATTTACCCTCCCCTTATTTTTCCCATCATGAAAAGACTTGTTATCTATAATCTTTTGGCAACATTCCGAATTTCTCTTTAAAACATTTTGCAAAATGGGAAGAAGAAGCAAAGCCTAACCGTTCTGCAGCTTCAGCTATTCGAACACCATTTGCTATTAATTCAGCAGCTTTGTTTAAGCGGAAATTCTTCACATAGTTATTAGGAGGCATACCAAACAAACTTTTCATCTTCCGGTAAAGATTAGAATGACTCATATTCATTTGATCTGCCAATGTTTCAATTGAATAATTTTCATTAACAACCTGCTCCAATAAAATTGCATTGATCTTGTCTATAAATTCTACATCTTTTTGAGAAATGGCAAAATCCGAAAGTGAAGAGGATGAACCAATTGTGATGTCCGTCATCTGTTTATGAAACGCCAATCGCAGTTTTAATAAATTCTCGATCTGTTTATGGAGCTGCTTAATAGAAAACGGTTTCTCTAGATATACATCAGCACCACTTTCAAGTCCTTCCACTTTAGATTCCAATGTCGTTTTTGCAGTCAGCAAAACAACAGGAATATGAGAATAAGCCATATCGGATTTTACATGATTACAAAGTTCAAGTCCATCCATTTCAGGCATCATAATATCACTGACAATAACATCTACACCCTGGTGTGCAAGTATTTCCAGTGCTTCTTTTCCATTACCGGCACGTATCACCTTGAACCAAACACTTAAAGCTTCTCGAGTTAAATTTAACAATTCAATATTATCCTCCACCAATAAAACTGTGAATTTCCTATTACCGAATTCAGAAACAGAAGTCACTTCTTCTCCAACACCTACAACATCCGTTTCAGTCAATCCATCAGATGCATCTTCCGTTTCTACAACTCCCAATGGTAAAGATAACACAAATGAAGCCCCCTCCTCGGAACTATCTTCCAGAAACAAATTCCCATGATGGGCTTCTGCCAAGGATCTTGCAAATGCCAAACCAATTCCGGTACCCTTAGATGATGCCACCGGGTCGTCAGGCAATTGATAAAAAGCTTGAAATATTTTATCGTGTTGGTCCTCCGGGATGCCGGGGCCATCATCAGTAACCACTATCCTCACCTCGTCATCTACTGATAATACTTTCAATTCAATCCTGGATTTCGCATATTTCATCGCATTTCCCATCAGATTTACGAGAATCTTACTTATCTTCTCCGAATCAATCATCGTATTAATTTCTTCACGAGGCAAGCAAAGATGTAATGTCAGTCCTCTCAACTCCGCAGAACCGCTGAATTGATTAAAAATATCACTTACCAATGCATTAACATTGCATTTCCTCAAATTCAACTGCAAAGCACTACTTTCCAACTTCTGAAAATCAAGTAACTGATTGATGATTCCCAATAGATAATCTACATTCTTTTCTATCACAGAAATATACTTGTTCTCTTTCCCTTTGATTTCCTCTTCTCTCAATTTCTCCAACGGCAAACGAATCAAACTTAGCGGAGTACGTATTT